>Ga0172375_10000108_pt1 | contig 120995 bp, 113 predicted proteins | sample LakKiv1m_FD_114537 | JGI IMG/M metagenome (GOLD analysis project Ga0172375, IMG submission 114537) | Freshwater microbial communities from Kabuno Bay, South-Kivu, Congo - kab_092012_11.1m | ecosystem: Environmental > Aquatic > Freshwater > Lake | place: Democratic Republic of the Congo...
ACGTGTCTTTTTTTTTCTTCATAAATACCTTGTTTGTTAATTACCTAATTAAAAAATAGGCCTTTCAGCCTTTATTATCAATCCCAAAGTCGCTTTTTAGGTACGGTTTTTGTACCTTATGCCAGAAACGGACAACCCAACAAGTTCGGAACATCGCTCAATGAGGTGACCATCCCTGAACAGGTTACCTTGCGGTCGAAACACAACGGGGACGTCTTCGTTCATGTTGCTGGACGGAGTCCAGCTCGCGTCGCCGTTAAATGGCTCCGTCCGGTTTGACCGGATCAGGGCCACAACAAGAGAAAGGACGGTGTGGTTGTTTACTCAGCCCCCGTCCTTCTTGCTGTCTATTAAACTACGTTGCATAATGTAGGTTATGATAAATTTTAATAAAGAGAGACGTGGTGAACTTTTTATTTTTTCTGGCGCTTTTCTCTGGAGTTTATTTCCAATTGTTACAATTTTTACTTTCAGTACCGTTTCACCATTATATTCTGCCGCCATAAGCACTATTATTGCGGCTATTTTTTTTCGCAGTAGTTTTAACTGTTAGACGAGAGTGGTCTGATTTTTTTGTTTATTCTGCCTGGAAGGATCTTATTTTTATAACATTAATTATTGGTGTCGGTTTTTATGGATTGATGTTTTTAGGAATTCGACAAACAACAGCTGGCAATGCCAGTATCGTAGCCTTAATGGAAGTTTTTTTCTCGTTTGTTATTTTGCGTTTGTGGGGTAAAGAATTTTATGGATTAAAACGTATGGCTGGAGCAGTGTTAATGCTTGTTGGTGCTTTTACAGTTCTTTTTCGTGGGGCAGACGGTGTTAATATTGGTGATTTATTAATATTATTTGCAACTGCCATAGCACCTGTTGGTAATTTTTTTCAGCAGAGAGCCAGATTAAAGGTGGAATCAAATTTTATTTTATTTGTACGTAGTATTGGGGCAGGATTTTTTCTTTTAGTTCTCGCTTATCTCACAGAGAAACACGTTCAGGTTTTGGAACTACACCAATCAATAATATTTTTATTTATTAATGGATTTTTTCTTCTTGGTTTATCTAAAATATTTTGGATTGAAGGTATACATTTAATACCAATTACAAAAGCAAATTCCTTGTCTTCAATTAAGCCGGCTTTTACTTTAGTTTTTGCTTTTTTCTTGTTGCATGAAGTACCAACCTTGTGGCAAATTTTGGGCTTAGTGCCAATTATTATTGGCGTCTGGTTATTGACCTCTCGTGATAATAATTTTGCCATATCATCTATTGTATCAACGTCTTCGATATAGTTTTTGCGTCTTGCTTTTAATTTTGTCGCCGGTTAAGATGAAGTTATAAATTTTAATATTTAACTAATACGCATGCCTAAAATTATATCCGGTCCGTTTCTAATAATGTTGGCTGCGGGTCTTTGGGCGGTTGATGCGTTACTCCGAACTGAACTTACAAAAACAATTCCTTCAATTTGGATTGTTTTTATAGAGCATTTGGTTGGTTTTATAATTTTAAGTCCGTTTTTGATTCGTTCTTGGGGAAAAATTAAAACGCTCCGATCTGGCGATTGGCTGAAATTAGTCGGTCTTACTATTGTTAGTAGTGTACTAGCTTCACTTTTGTTTACCGAGGCTTTGTTTAGAAGTTTTGCTCAATTTGATTTTGCAACTCCGGTACTTTTGCAAAAACTTCAGCCAATTTTTGTTATTCTATTAGCTGCGATTTTTTTGAAAGAAAAAATAACTTTCAGATACTTAGTACTTGTACCAATTGCTTTAGTTGGTAGCTACTTAATTAGTTTTGGAGTTGATCCCGTGCAATTTCATATGGCCGGTAAAGAGCTTGTGTACCTATTGGCTGTCGGCGCTTCGTTGTGTTGGGGAGTTGGAACAATTTTAAGTAAGTCTATTTTAAATAAGCTTACTTACTCGGAAGCGACAACTTTGCGATTTTTGTTGGCCATTCCTTTGAGTTTAATGGTTGGACTTTTAATAAAACCGGATTATTCGTTAACTTCATTGTCCGTTTCAGAAATTACCAGATTTATCGTTATTGCTTTTACAACTGGAGCTGGAGCTATTTTGATTTATTATCGCGGTCTTCAATATACAGAAGCAAAAATTTCAACTATTGCCGAACTAACTTTTCCGATTGTCAGCATTCTTATTGCCATTACCGCGCTTAACCCATACGGGTCGCCTCAAGTTTTAAGTTTAGCTAATATTTTCGGCATTATTATTTTACTATCAGCAATTTTAGCAATTAGTCTTGATAACTATCAAACGAAACGAGGTCTATGAATATATTAATTCGTTGGTTGATTAGCGCCTTAGCTTTGTTGGCAACGGCTTATTTTGTCCCCGGAATTTATGTTAGTGGTTTATATTCCGCTTTAATTGTTGCTTTTGTTTTGGGATTGGTTAATGCGGTTTTGCGTCCAATACTAATTCTTTTGACACTACCTATTAATATTTTAACTTTGGGAATTTTTACTTTTGTCATTAATGGTTTTCTTTTTTGGTTTGTTTCCAGTTTTCTTAAAGGTTTTAATGTGGACGGTTTTTTCGCAGCTGTTATGGGCGCGATTGTTGTGTCGGTATTTAATGCTTTCGGGAATTTGTTTATTTCGGTAAAAAAGTAAATTTTGTTTAAATTAATTTGATGCAAACTACTGAATGCAAAGAAAGAGCTAAGTCAGTATTTATTTATTCGTTAATATTTTTATCGTGCTTTATATTATTTGGTAGTTCGTTGGTAATATTAAGGGCGCAGAATAAAGTTTCACTATTAAAACATTATACTATTCGTATAAACGGAACTGATATCGACGCCGAGGTAGCTAAAACATCCGAAGACAGGGTTTTGGGGTTATCCGGTCGGTTATCACTAGATGAAAACCAAGGTATGTTTTTTGTTTTTGACGATACGGGTAATCATGGAATATGGATGAAAGATATGAATTATCCTTTAGATATAGCGTGGATAACTAAAGAATTTAAAATAGTCAGCATTGAAAGAAACGTATCTCCACAAACGTGGCCTAAAATATTAAAACCAAAAGTATCGGCTATGTATGTTTTAGAAGTTAATGCTAATTGGTTTGATAGGCACAACGTGAAAGTGGGGGAGTATATAAGTTTTGTGGACAAGTAGCTTTTTAATTTATCTATAACACGTTATAATTCAGGCATGCCCATAATTTTTGCCCAACTGACAGTAATACTTACGGTGGCTGCTGTCGTATCGTTAATTGCCAAACGTATGAACCAACCTTTGATGGTTGGTTATATTATAACCGGAATAATTGTTGGACCGGCTGTTTTGGGAATAGTACAAGCCAGTGATAACTTAGAAAGTTTTGGAGAAATAGGAATTGCTTTTCTTCTTTTTCTTGTCGGCTTAAGACTACAACCATCAATGATTAGAGGTGTTGGCATTATTTCAGTAATTACAGGCTTAGGACAGGTTATTTTTACCTGTTTATTCGGTTATTTAATTGCCAAAGGAATAGGATTTTCGTCCATAGAAGCAATATATCTTTCAATAGCTTTTACTTTTTCTAGTACTATTGTCATTCTTCAGCTTTTATACACAAAAGAAGAACAAGATACCTTACACGGAAGAATTGCTACTGGGTTTATGCTTGTGCAGGATATTGTGGCGATGGTTATTTTTCTTTTCTTAAGTAGCGCGGAGAGTAGTAGTAACTTATCAATGTTTTTAGTTACGGTTATTTTTAAAGCGACGGTAATTATGTTGGCTGTGTATGTTTTAAGTCAATACATAATGCCACGTATTGATAAATATTTTGCCAGATCTCATCAAGTACTTTTTTTGTTTGCTTTGGCAATTTGTTTTTTGTTTGCCACGGGTTTTACAATGTTAGGTTTTTCGTTTGAATTGGGCGCCTTACTCGCCGGTATTCTTTTGTCGCTGTCGCCATATCAACGAGAAATAGCTTCCCGAATTCACACTTTACGAGATTTCTTTTTGGTGATGTTTTTTGTGGTATTAGGAACGTATGTTTTACCTTCGTCTCTTATTGATAATTGGGGCTGGATTACAATTTTTTCACTTTTTATACTAATTGGTGATCCGTTAATTGTGATAATTTTAATGAGAATGTTTGGGTACACTTTACGAACAAGTTTTTATTCTGGTTTAACAGTTGCTCAAATAAGCGAGTTTTCCCTTGTGCTTATAGCTACTGGTGTCGGGCTAGGACATATTCCCACAGAATTATACGGGCCGACTACAGTCGTTGCGCTTATTACAATCTTTGTTTCCTCGTATTTCATTATGAATAGTCGTCATTTGTATGATTTTTTGGAACCATTATTAATAAAAATATTTGGCACAGATGCCTATTGTGACGTGTCGAGCACGGATAAAGCCGTAAACGCCATTATGTTTGGTTGCCATCGTCTTGGTGCAGGAATTATTGACGTCTTAGAATCAATGAAATTAAACTTTATTGTTGTTGACCATAATCCTGAAGTAATTCATCTATTAAAATCCGCCAATGTTCGTTCGGCCTTCGGATCGGCCGACGACGCGGCTTTTCTTGAATCATTACCGCTTAAACAACTAAAATTGGTTGTGTCTACCATACCCGAAATTAATACTAATTTGACCCTGTTAACTCATATCAGAAAATACAATACTGATGCAATTATATTATGTGTTGCCAACCATGAAAGTCATGCCAAAAATTTATACGTGGCTGGGGCGACGTATGTAATTATTCCACCTTATCTTGGACGTAGATATATAGTTGATTTGTTGCGTGAATATCAAGTCAATAATCAAGGCTACAAAAAGGAGAGAGATAAGCACCTAAAAGATTTATCGTATATTAATGGAGCACTTTAATTAAATTGATTAGTCGATTCAAAAGTGATAGTATTTCGTAGATCCGAATAATTTCACAAACACAATGACAAAAAAAGATTTATCGAATTTTTCGTATATTATAATATCGGGTTTAATAGTTTCTTCGGTTATTTTTTTAACTCAAAAAGTAAATATTTTGGCAACATTTACCCCTTCCGTAGATGAGTCTTCAATTATTGAAATTATCGACAGAACTCTTCCTAGTGTCGTTAATATTATTGGGGTACAAAAAGATGCCAATCAAAATTCAACAGTTGTGTCTCGCGGTACAGGTTTTATCACGAGTAAGGATGGATTAATTTTAACCAATAAACACGTTGTTTCACAGTCGGGTCTAACTTATAACGTAATATTGCCTGACGGCAGAAAGTATACACCAAAGAAAATTGCTCGGGATCCATTGTTTGATTTAGCGGTTTTACAAATCGATGGTCGTGATTTTAAGTCGCTTCCTTTAGGTAATTCAGATTCTATTAAAATTGGACAAACCGCAATTGCTGTTGGTAATTCACTTGGTATATATTCAAATAGCGTAACTCGAGGAATTATTAGCGCTCTGGGGCGTTCGTTGTCGGCGAGCGATAATTTGAGTGGGCGAACGGAAAATCTTGACGACGCTATTCAAACTGATGCCGCAATAAACCATGGTAATTCGGGTGGTCCCTTAATTAATTCTCGCGGTGAAGCTATTGGTATTAATACCGCGATAGTCGAAGGTGCGGAAGGTTTGGGTTTTGCCATACCGATAAACGAGGCCAAAAAAGCCGTAGAATTATTTGTTAAGGACGGAATTATAACACGTCCTTACTTAGGCGTTCGATATATAAGTATAAACACAGAGATTCAAACGGAAGAAAAGTTAACCTATGATTATGGCGCATTGGTTTTTGCGGGTTATGATTCGCCGAATCCAGCAGTAGTTGTTGGTGGTCCTTCCGACAAAGCTGGTGTCAAAGAAAGAGATATAATTTTAAGCATTAATGGTGTTTTAGTTAGAGGTAAAAATTCGTTGAAAAAAATTATTCAAAATTTTAAGCCCGGCGATACAATTAAAATGGTTATATCCAGAAGTTCGGGTGTGACAACTTTAAATGTAACCTTAGAGGCGGTTCCTCAGGAATAAAATGGTGTTTCAGATAAAGGCACAAGATATTTTGACAAGATACTAATTTTCTTGTATAAATCTTTACTATGAGCAATGGAAATAATACTATTTTAACCGAAGAGGGAAGAAAGAAAGTTGAAGAAGAATTAGAACGATTAAAAACGATTATTCGTAAAGAGTTATCGGAAAAAATTCGTGTAGCTAAAGATATGGGTGACATATCTGAAAACGCCGAGTATTCTTCCGCCAAAGAAGAACAAGGCTTGGCCGAGGCCAGAATTAGCGAACTTGAAAAATTGCTAAGTTCGGCAGAAGTAATTTCTTCGAATGGTGTACACAGCACGGATATGGTTACGGTTGGCTCAGTCGTAACAGTTTTTGACAATAAGAAAAAAGAGGAAAAAGTTTATACTATTGTTGGTTTTAGTGAGTCAAATCCAGCCCAGGGAAAAATTTCTAACGAATCACCGTTGGGTCAGGCGTTAGTCGGGCATAAGGTTGGAGAAAAAATTTCTTTGGAGATACCTAACGGAGTTAAGGATTTAACGATAAAAAAAATCATCTAAAATTACATGCCTGAACCTAACGATGAACTAACAACACGTCGTCAACGTCTGAATCACTTATTGGAAACAGGTGTTGATCCGTATCCCAGCGCTAGCAAAAGAACACATGAAATTTGTAGTGTTTTAGAAAATTTTGTCGAACTGGAAAAAACTAAAAAAGTATTAACAGTTGCCGGAAGAGTTTTAGCTGTTCGTGCTCATGGCGGATCAACTTTTTTAACTTTAAACGATGGTACGGCAACTCTTCAAGCTTATATTAAGTTAGACGAAGTAGGGGAGGGCAGTTACAAAACACTTGAAGACCTTGATGTTGGTGACTTTGTAGAAATCACTGGTATTTTATTTATTACAAAGCGCGGTGAAAAATCAATTTTAGCATCGACCAACTTTCGTATGCTCGCTAAAGCGCTTCGACCCTTACCTGAAAAGTGGCATGGATTAGCAGATACCGAAATAAGGCTTCGTAAGCGTTATCTGGATCTTATTATGAATTCGGAGGTGCGAGATAGAATGTTTAAACGTTCCGCTATTATTTCGTCAATTCGAGATTTTATGAATAATAATGGATATCTTGAAGTTGAAACACCGACTTTGCAGCCTATCTATGGTGGTGGTCTCGCTCGTCCTTTTAAAACATATCACAACACTCTTGAGAAAGAATTTTACTTGAGAATTTCTGATGAAATGTATTTGAAAAGATTACTAGTTGGCGGAGCCGATAAAGTTTATGAAATTACCAAAGTTTTTCGCAATGAAGGAATAGACAGAGACCATAATCCCGAATTTACAATGTTTGAATCGCAGACCGCGTATGAAAATTATGAGTGGGGTATGGATTTTTTCGAATCTATTTTTGAACACGTTGCAATTTCAGTTTTTGGAAAAACAGATATTGATCACGAAGGGCAGAAATTAAACTTCAAGCGTCCATGGAAAAGATTACGATTAGTTGATGCCGTAGAAAATGTTACCGGTCTTAAAGCCAGCGCTTGGAGTAATATTGACGAAGCTAAAAATGAGTTAAGAAAAAAATTGCCAAAAGATAAAATTGAAAAACTTACACCACTAGGAACCGTTGGCGAAGTTCTAGCCTTAGCTTTTGAAGAATTGGTGGAATCAACTTTTGTTCAACCAACAATTATTTACGATTATCCCATAGAGGTTTCGCCTTTAGCGAAAAAGACTCCTGATAAAAAATATGCCGAAAGGTTTGAAGCGTTTATTATGGGAAGCGAAGTCGGTAATAACTACTCTGAGCTTAATGACCCTCTTGACTTAGAAAAACGTTTTCTTGACGAAAGAAGAAAAGAAGACGCCGGCTTCGAAGAAGCTCATCAAACAGATTACGATTACTTAGAAACAATTCAGCACGGAATGCCTCCGGCTTGCGGTTTAGGTATTGGAATAGACAGAATGATTATGTTTATGACAAATGCTAAGAATATTAAAGAAGTTATAGTTTTTCCAACCTTGCGTCCGAAAGACGAAAATTAGAATATATGAAAGCAAGAGTTCTTGTTTTCGGCACTTTTGATTTGCTTCATCCGGGGCATATTCAATTTTTAGAAGAAGCTAGTTTACTTGGTAAAATTTTTGTTGTGCTTACACCGGACGAATTATGTAAAAAATTTAAAGGACACTATCCAGTTAATAAATTTTTGGATAGAAAAAAACGTCTGGAAAATTTGGGTTGTATTTTTGCGGTATATTCGGCTGACAGTATACCGGGTAGCTATAATATTTTAAAAAAAATTAATCCGGATATAATTTTATTGGGATATGATCAAGGAGCCTTAAGGAAGAGAATTAACGACAAAATTATTGAAAACAAACTGAAAACCAAAGTTATTATAGGCAAGCCATATCGTCCAGAAATATATAAATCGAGAATTTTTAGAAATACGCCCAATAGTCTGTTGAAAGATTGAACTTATTTTAAAAAAGTCTATAATATTAGCAACGATATGCTTGATATAGCTTTATTTCGAGAACATCTTGAAGAAACAAAAATTGCCTTAACTAAACGAGGTGTTGATTTGTCTATCATTGATAATTTTGTCGCCATTGATACGAAATGGAGAGAAACGACGGAAAATCTTCAAAACTTACAAGGTGAGCAAAAAAAGTTATCGGCGGAACGAAAAATAGAAGAAGCCAAAGCTAACAAGCTAAAGATTAAAGAAATAGAAATGTTACTTGATGAATTGACAAAAAATCGTCAACGTCTTTGGTATTTAATTCCTAACGTGCCAGAGGACGATGTTGTGGTTGGTAAAGATGATTCCGAAAATAAACCTATAAGAAAATGGGGAGATATCCCTAAGTTTAAATTTCCTGTTCGAGATCACATTGAAATAGGGGAGAGCCTCGATATTATTGATATGCAGAAAGCTTCGTCTGTTTCCGGCGCAAGATTTTATTATTTAAAAGGAGACGCTGCATTGTTGGAATTTGCATTGATTCAATTTGGGTTGTCGATTTTAACTAATCCAAAAATAATTAAAAAAATTGCTCGTAAAGTAGGGGAGAGGGTTAGTAGTAAACCATTTGTTCCGGTTATTCCTCCGGTAATTATAAGGCCGGAAGTGTACCAAAAGATGGCCAGATTAAATATCGGCGTTGATGAAGAGGAAAGATACTATTTAAAACAAGATGATCAATATTTAATTGGCAGTGCCGAACATACACTCGGGCCGTTGCATATGAATGAGACGTTGTTGGTCGAGTCATTACCAATTCGTTATGTTGGTTTCTCGACTTGTTTTAGACGCGAGGCGGGATCTTATGGTAAAGATGTAAAAGGTATGATTCGCGTACATCAATTTGATAAACTTGAAATGGAAAGTTTTTCAAAACCTGAAGATTCAAGGTTTGAACAAGATTTTTTTGTTGCTATTCAAGAATACTTGATGCAAGCGTTAAAAATTCCATATCAGGTAGTGGCTGTTTGTACTGGGGATATGGGCGGACCAGATGCGCGTCAATTAGATATTGAATGTTGGATGCCCGGACAAAATAAATACCGAGAAACACATTCGGCTGATTTGGTAACCGATTACCAATCTAGACGTTTAAATACCAAAGTAAAAAATGCGGATGGATCCTCGGAATTTGTGCATATGAACGACGCCACTGTTTTTGCCATGAGCCGAACTTTAGTTGCTATTTTAGAAAATTATCAAACTGAAAACGGTAAAGTTGCTGTACCTAAAGTACTTCGGCCTTATATTGGAAAATCGGTAATTGGGTAAGTAAATTGCCGTGTATAATATATGCCACGGCAGACTGATGATTTAGAATTATCCATAATTAAACAAATTGAGATTAGAGCATCTGAAAAATCGGATGTTGTTTCTTTGGCCCAAGGGATTCCGTCTTTTGATACGCCCGATTTTATTAAAAATAAAGTTATTGAATATATTCAATCTGGTCGAGTGGCAAAGTATTCTCTGGCTCCGGGACTTTTAGAGTTGCGTGAGTTAATTGAAGAGTCTTTAGAACTAGAGAGAATGTATTATGATTTTGAGACAGAAATTATTGTAACAGCTGGATCCATTGAAGCATTGACCGCGACCTTTTTGACCATCCTTAGTCCAAATGATGAAGTCATTTTATTATCGCCTAGTTATGTGTCATATTTACAGTCAATATTAATCGCCAAAGGACATCCTGTTTATGTGTCACTGAACGAGGCTGATGGGTGGTCGATAGATATTGATAAAATAAATAAAGCGATTACAAATAAAACAAAGGCTATATTAATATGTAATCCGAATAATCCGACCGGTACGGTGTATTCAAAAAAGGATTTATTGTCTCTGGCTAACATAGCCGAGCAAAACAATTTAATAATTATTACAGACGAAGTGTACAAAGATTTTATTTTTGATAAAGAAACTCGTGAAACCTACTTTTCTATAGCAGAAGAAAGTAAGTATCGCGATAGAATTGTAAGAATTTATAGTTTTTCTAAGGCTTATGCAATGACCGGTTGGCGAGTTGGTTATTTGCATACGGAACAAAGTTTAGCTAAAAAAATTTTGGCCGTACACGACACGTTAGTAACTTGTGCGCCAGTAGTTTCTCAATACGCCGCCATCGCGGCATTACAAATGAACCAAAATGAATGGAAAGTTTATTTTGATGAGTATAAGACACGAAGAGATTTAATGTGCAAAAAGTTGGACGAAATTACTGATTATTTAGATTACATTAAGTCAACCGCTTCGTATTTTATTTTTCCAAGACTCAAAACGCAAAATATAAAACATTACGTTGACTCCAAAAATTTAACTTTTGATATTCTTGATAAAATTGGGTTAGCTGTGGTTCCCGGCGCTCCGTTTGGTCCGTCTGGCGAGCATCATTTACGTCTTTCTTTTGGTCGAACTCAAGAAGATATCACCAAAGGCACGGAAAGATTGTTAAAATATTTCAAAAGTTTATGAAAAAATTAATTAAATTATTTGTAGCTGTATATTTACGACTTGTGGTTAAACTGCTTTTATTTCGCAATAGATCATATATTGTTGCAATAACTGGTATAACGAATAAATCGACAACAAGAAAAGCCGTTGTGAATGCTTTAAACGGAAGAATAAAACAAAGCATAGGAACAACAACTAAGGGTTATAACACCGAGGTTGGATTACCGCTTGCCCTTTTAAACATTGAATTAAACGACCAGAAACTGTTTACTTGGATTAAGATTGTGTTGGTGGCTTTTGTTAAGGCTGTTATTTTAAAATTGCCGGACATTTTAGTATTAGAATTTGGCGTTAGTGAGAAAAATGATATAAAAAAATTACTAAAAATTGTAAAACCTGATATAGGTATTATTACAAATATTGGGTTTTCAGATATAAATCCGCAAACAAGTATAAATGAAATATTAGATGAAATGAAAATATTTGTTAAAGCTTTGCCGAAAAATGGACTAACTATTTTAAATGCGGACAGTTTGGAATGGGCGTTGTTGGCTCAAGTTTCAAAAGCTCGGGTTGTTTTATATGGTTTATCTGACAATGCGAACGTACAAGGAAGCAATTTATTAATAGATACCACGGGAACACATTGGGCTATAGATGGTTATAAATTTGACACCAACAGTATTGGTCGTCATCATTTATATGCCGGTTTAGCAGCTGAAGCCGTTTATAGATTTATTAAAGATTATGAAATTTAGAAAATTTTCTAATTCTTTACAGAAAAAACCATTTCCCGAAAGAATAAAAATTCAACCCCGTCGTCGATTTTTTGGCTTCTCGATAATAATAATATTGTTAGCAATTGTATATGCTAGTCTTTTTTCGTCTTTTTTTTCTATTAAACATATTAATATTTCTGGTAATAAACTTCTTTCCGAGGAACAACTTAAAGAGAAAATTTTGTCTGCGCTTGTCGGACGTAAGTGGTATATACTACCAGAAAATAGTATTTTATTTTTTGAAGTCGATAAAATTCGTACTGCTCTTGATAATCCTAAAATACAAAATGTTGAAATTTCTTACGATTATCCGAACTACTTAAACATTGAAATTACCGAAAAAATATCAACCGCCGCGTGGCAGTCACAAGGTCGTTGGTTTGAACTTGATCAAGATGGAATGATTATAAATGAAATTGCGCGACCTTCTCAAGATCAGTTGCAAATTACCAACAGAAACAGTGTGCAATTAGACAAAGTTGGCGACACGGCCATATCGAGAGGGGAGTTAGAAGTTATTCAAACGATTGAAGCAAACTTTCCTAAATTAAACGAAGTAAATATTATTTTGTATAATATTGAAAATATTAAAGAGTATAAAATAATTGCCGAGACGTCGGAAAATTTTAATCTTATATTTAGCAGTCATGTAGATGTAATGACCCAATTAAAAAAATTAAAATTGTTTTTTGATACAAAAGACAGAGAAGAACCAGGTTGGCGTAAAACATTAGAGTATGTTGATTTAAGATTTGGCAATACTCGAGTATATTATAAATAGTTGTTTATAATATTGTGCGACACATAAAAATCTCTTATTGTAAAAGAGGAGAGTTGTTGTAACTTGTTAACTTATATGATTAAATACTTTACGGTGTTTGTGGTTTAAAGACGTAGAGTGGGGCTTTGTCGTTGAGACAAGCTTCACCCGGATTGGTGAAAAATTTTCTCTAAAAAGGTTCGGGATGATGTGGTCTGGTCACGAGACTAGCTGACCCTAAGGCTAAAGGGTTACCCAGAATGGGAACATTGTCGGGACCTAAACCCCAAACACATTGCCTCCACACAGTACCATCGGCAATTTGGTACGTGTGGAGGTTTATTCCGCTTATATATGCGTCGTATAAGATATATTGTGCGACGCCTTATAGTATTTAAATTGTGTTGTTTAAGCTACTCCCCGTATTTGTTGTTTATAACGGAATATCTTTTTGTTTCTCTGTACTACCTAGGTGTAAATATAATAATTAAGCGTTATGTACGCTTAACAATGTTTTTACCTTCTTAACCAACAAGAGATTTATGTACTATAAGTTCCCCTTCTAAAATTATATTATATTATATGTGTCGCACATTATTAACCTATATGACCTTCCATTAGGTATTTAGTTTCTTCTTCTCTTTGGTGTCTTATTGTTAAGTACACTGTCAAAAATGACGCACAGTACAAAAGCCTAAAAATTACCAATTGCCAACTATTTACAATTTTCATTAAATCTATCATTCCTAAAAAGGTGTAGAGTAGAATCGCCAGACTGTAGATTATTTCGTATTTATCTTCGTTGGCAATTTTGTTTAAAGGATATTTGAATCTTCGAAATATGTCGTAAATTAGTAAAAGTATAATTATTCCTATTTCAACGCGAAATATCATACCTGAAACGTTGTTGGCTACTGATTCAATTGTAAATTGTGTGGTTGGTTCAAAAATAATACCTTCGGGTTGAAACAAAAGCCAACTTCCGATCAATCCAGCTATTGTTGTTTGTAAGGCCAACAAAAAAGCCACTCGACGACTTTTAAAAACTTTCATACCTACATAGTAAAAAAGAGGGACTCCACTTAAGTAAACAGTTGATTGACTAAGGGCTGAGGAAAAAAATCTAGGAAAATCTAATAGCCCCAAACCAAAAAAAGCATTTCTTATGGAGTTTTGAAACCACAAAAGTCCAGTTGTTACCCAAAAAAATGCATAGGCCTTCATTGTTGTGTTTAGTGGGATTGACAACAACTGCGCAACTAGTATAAAAGCCACAATAGCCACTACCAAGGTAACAAATGCATGAAATACCAAACCAATGCTTATTAAATCTCCTGTGGGCATACGAGAGCTAGTTAAGGTAAGTGCGAAAGAGGGTTTACTGGCACACCATCTTTTCTCACTTCAAAATGAAGATGGGGGCCAGTACTAAAAGGACCAGCGCCCGGAGTGCCAGGTAAGCCACCTGTTTGACCAATAGCCTGTCCTTGGGTTACGTATCCATCTTGTGGGACAAACACTTTTGAAACATGTCCATAAACAGTCGCCAGTCCCCCTTCGTGAATGATCATTACAAACCAATATTTTTTTGGACTGCCTAAACTAACCCTAGCCACGTATCCTGCCGCTGGTGCCCTAATAACGGTTCCTTGGCTTGCGCGAATATCAATAGCCATATGCTCAAATAAACGACGAAACGGGTAATCGGGGTCTTTAAAGGAAGTCGTTATTGTATTTTTTGGAACAGGCCACATTAATACAGGAGCTGGACCATTAACATTAACGCCTTCGTTGCGAAGTTTTTCACGAACAACGCGTTCTAGGTTAACTATTTCATTATTTGCGCTTTCTTGAGCGCGACGTGCCTCTTCGAGTAAGGCTTTAAATTGAGCCTCTGAAGAGCGCGTGCGTTTCAGTAAATAATCTTTAACGTTTTGTTGATCCTCTAAAGAAAATTTGCGATCTGATAAATTGTTAACTTCTGCAATTAAGGATGCTCGATTTTCTTCGAGCTGTTTTTGCTCTTCAGATAAAGCAGTTTTTGCAGCTTCAATATCGTCCACGGCTTTACCTATACTTTGCTGAATTGTTTGTAATCTTTGAAGCTCAGAGTAAAAATCAGAAAAAGATTCTTTAGTAAACAGTACCTGAATTAAAGAACGATCTTGTGAACGAGAAAGCCACCTTACTAGAGCACCGAGTTCTTGTTTTCGATCATTAATATTTTGTTCGTGTTTTTTTATTGTAGCCTGAAGGTTGCTGATTTTGAGGTTTGTTGATTCAATTGTTGTTTCGGTAAGCTCAATCTTGATTTTTGTTCCGGAAATTTGATCGCTTAAAATATCAATTTGGTTTGAAAGTGTTATGCTTTCCTGACGTTTAATTTTTAAACTTTCCTGATAGCGAGCCTCCTCTTGCTTAAGAAGATCAATTTTTTTTTGTTTGGCTTGAATTTCTTGTTGCAATTGGTCAACTTCAGTATTTCCAAAAGCAAGTGATGGTGTTAATAGCAGTAGTAATAAGCATAAGAATACTAGTTTTCCGTTTTTCATATATGGTTTAAACGGATTCTAGTTTAGCTAAGGCGATATTAATGCGTTCGAGCACAGAAGCTCTTCCCAAAACAGAGGCAATGGCAAAAGGACTGGGACTATTTTTTTCTCCAGACAAGGCTACGCGTAGTGGCCACAACGTATCCCCGACTCCCAAGTTATCATCGTTAATTTTATTAATAATACAATTTTCTAATTCTTTTTCAGTAAAACTTTCTTCCGGTAATGTTTTTATAAATTTATTTATGGCCATTAACTTTTCTTTCGCGTCGTTGATTGTACCTTTTTTCCAAATTAATAGTTCGGTATCGTAATCGCCAAGAAAAATAAAAATTTTAATATGCAAAACAATGTCAGCTAAAGTATGCAGTCTATCCTTAACAATCTCAATAGTTTTTATTAGGGTGTCTTTCGAAATTTCTTTATTGTCAGCAGTTAAGTATTTATTTTTATTAAAAGTAAGTAGCCGGTTAGATTCAATAAACGGCCAGCACAATTCTAACAGCTTTTGTCCACTAAGTTTTCGTAAATAATATGCATTAAACCATTTAAGTTTATCTTGATCAAAAATCGCGCCCGATTTATTAACATCTTTGAGGTCAAATTTTTTTATCAAATAGTCTTTATCGAAAATTTCTTCTTCGGTTTTTGGGTTCCAACCAAGAAGAGCTAAGAAATTAATCATTGCTTCTGGCAGATAACCCTCATCACGAAAAGCTAAGGCCTTGATTGAGCCGTGTCGTTTGGATAGTTTAGATCGGTCTTGACCAAGAATTAATGGAGCATGGGCAAACTTAGGCAATTCCCAGCCAAAAGCTTCATACATAAATATCTGTTTAGGGGTAGACGGCAACCATTCCTCCCCTCTAATAACCGTATTTATTTCCATTAAATGATCATCGACCACTCCGGCCAAATGGTATGTCGGCCAGCCATCTGATTTAAGTAATACCTGATCATCTATTAAACTATTTTCAAAAGTAATATCGCCTCTGATAATATCATTAAATGTTGTTTGGCCAGATTTTGGAACCTTAAGTCTGACAACGCTTGATTCGTTTTTAAGTCTGTTTTCAACTACATTTGATTCAAGATTTCGACATAGTCCATCGTAGCCAGTTGGTTGATGGTTTTTTTGTTGGTCCTCTCTTAGTTTTTGCAGTCTTGCCGCCGAGCAAAAACATCGGTAAGCAATACCTTTATTCAGTAATATTTCGGCATATTTTTTATATAAATCTAAGCGCTCTGATTGTCGATACGGTCCATATTGTCCGCCAATTTCCGGACCTTCGTCATAATCAAGTCCATACCACTTAAGCGCTTCATAAATTTTAGATTCAGCTCCAATAACTAATCTTGATTGATCTGTGTCTTCTAATCTAACAATTAATTTACCCCCATTATGCCTCGCGTAAAGCCATTGAAATAAAGCCATCCAGATACTGCCAATATGAAGATCCCCTGTTGGCGAAGGGGCGAAGCGAGTTCTTATAATTTTTTTGTTAATATCCATATTTATTCAACTCATCAAGAATAATTTTTGCTAATGGTCTGCGTACACGGTGTACGGCATTAAGTAGTTCATTTTTGTTGACCCAGCGCCAATCAATAAGTTCTTCATTGTCTAAAACTATATCTTCACTGTTACCGTTAAAAATTAAGTATACCACGGTTTGTTTTTGCCCCTTATACCCATATTTACGTTTAAGATGCGTTACTTGTTTTGGCGGTTTGGATTGTTTACTCCATGAATATGTATATGAATCATATTTACCGCACTTTAATACTTGCAGTTTATCCGTGCCGATTTCTTCCTTAAGCTCTCTTAATATTGCTGTTTCGTAGTTTTCGTTTAAATTTATGCCCCCTTGAGGAAATTGCCAATGGTTTTTTTCGTCTTTCCTTTCAACGATTAATACTTGTCCTTGATTATTTAATACGCAACCAACAACGTTTGGTCGATAGCGATATTTAATGGATATCGCCCATTTAATTGCTTCAATCGGAAACAGTACAACCGCGGTCCAAATTCTTTTCCATCTTTTAGGTTGAGTAATCATTCGCCATAACCATTCTAGACCAATTATTCTTAAAAATTTTGGTGCTCGTAACACAAAACCACTTAAAAAATCTAATGCGCCCCCTACTCCGATAGCAACCTTAACGGATGGTATTTCTGATAAAAATTTTTCCATCCATTTTTCTTGTTGTCCGTGACCCAAGGCAACGATTAGTATTTGAGGTTTTACGGAGTTAATTGAATCTATAATACGTCGGTGTTCGACAAGGTCTGTAATTAATATATGATTGGCAAAATTATAGGTTCCAAACCTTGGAGAAAAATAACCGACAATATTAGTATTAAATCTTTTTTTTGCGATTTCCGTCGCCCGCTTCCCTACTCTTGGTGTGGCACCAAGGAAATAAAAACTTGTTTTGGGAGGTAAGTTCGCCAAAACATGTTCAAAATAATCGGTTCCAGCAACTCGTTCTCGAATATTTAACCCTAATAGTTTACCGGCAATAATTAAGCCAAAGCCATCGGGCAAAGCCATAGATGATTTTTGCAGTGACTCAGCAAAAGATGCGTCAGTTTTTGCCAGCATAACCATTTCTGGATTTGGAGTAACAACATAATGTTGATTGTTTTCTTCGAGCCATCGTTCCGTTTCGGCGATAGCTTCATCCAAAGTAATATTATCAATGACAATTCCAAAACAATGTATTCTCATGGAAGTAATTTATATTCGGCCAATGTTTTATATTGCGGACCATTGGGGCCAAGTAGACTTTCAACTAAATCAATATGTGTGATCGGCCAAGAATATTTTTCATATGAATCAATAAATTTCATATTAATTTTTTGTGGTTCTGGAATCCGACCAATCGTTATATGTGGTGTCCATGTTTTTTTATCGAAATTTATATTGTTTTTTGATAAATAAATACTAATTCTTTTTTGCAATGAGGTTAATGGGGCGGTGTTTGGTTCGTTGATGCTTAGGTATACTATTCGGGGCATTTTACTATTTGGAAAGGCGCCTAATCTAGAAAGCTGTAAATTAAAAATTGTTGTCTCCTTAAGGGCGTCTTGAAGTAAATTTTTAATTAGTTCTAACCTGTTTTTTGTTGTTTCGCCTAAAAAAATGAGCGTAATATGAGCAAGATTCGGATGTACCCATCGAACCCAGTTAACACTTAAATTAACGTCTTTTTGTATATTGGTAATAATTTCTGCAATAACTTCATTAGTAGGTATGGCAATAAAAACACGCTGTGTCATTACCCTATTATAACAAAAAGGTACAACCATAGACAAATGAAAGTAATAATTATTTGACCTTTCCCTAATAATTTTGTTAATATTATTTAGCACTCATATAGTGAGAGTGCTAAATGGATATTTTTATGCCAAGTTCTAATTTCACATCAAAATCACAAGATGCGCTTCAGAGAGCATTCCGAATTGCCTCAGATAATAAGCATCAACAAATTGAACCATTGCATCTTTTGGCGGCTCTTCTCTCTCAAGACGAAGGGATAGTTGTACCTGTTTTAAAAAAACTTGAAGTCCCAACTAATTCTTTAAAGAATGAGGTACTGCAAAATCTTGAAAAAATACCAAAAATAACAGGTGGTGGTTTGGCTCAAATATTTTTAAGCCCAGAAATGGCGGAAGTTTTAAAAAGGGCGGACAACGAAGCCGAAAAATTACATGATGAGTATATTAGTACCGAGCATTTTCTTTTAGTGTTAAGTGAACTTGCGAGTACGGCTAATGAGATATTGAAAAAATTTAATATTAAGTACGCAGACGTTTTAAAAGTTCTTGTCGATGTTAGAGGTAGCCAACGAATTACTGACGCAGAACCAGAATCAAAATTTCAAGCACTTGAAAAGTACTCGCGAAATCTTACGGCTCTTGCTCGACGCAATAAACTCGACCCTATTATTGGCCGTGACGATGAAATAAGAAGAGTTATTCAAGTACTATCTCGTCGTACAAAAAATAATCCTGTTTTAATTGGTGAAGCTGGTACGGGAAAAACAGCAATCGCCGAAGGACTTGCTGAACGAATTGCCGCAGGAGACGTGCCGGATTCCTTAAGGGATAAAGAATTAGTTTCTCTTGATATCGGTTCAATGCTTGCTGGCGCCAAATTTCGCGGTGAATTTGAGGATCGATTAAAAGCTGTTTTAAAAGAAATCAATGACTCCGCCGGAAAAATAGTTTTATTTATTGATGAATTGCATACGCTTGTTGGCGCAGGCGCGGCGGAGGGATCGATTGATGCTTCCAATATGCTAAAACCATCATTGGCGCGCGGAGAACTTCACGCTATTGGAGCCACGACTCTTCAGGAGTATCAAAAATATATAGAAAAAGATCCGGCGTTAGAACGTCGTTTCCAACCAGTCTATGTTGGAGAACCTTCGCTGGATGATGCGATTGCCATTCTTCGAGGTATCAAGGAGAGATATGAAATTCATCATGGTGTTCGTATAACAGACGCGGCTGTTGTATCGGCGGCAGAACTATCACAGCGTTATATAACAGGCCGATTTTTACCAGACAAAGCCATTGACTTAATAGATGAAGCGGCCTCTTCATTAAGAATGGAAATCGATAGTTTACCCACGGATTTAGATAAGCTTAAGCGTAAAATTATTCAGCTAGAAATTGAACGTCAGGCTCTTAAAAAAGAGGCCGACAAAGCATCTGTTAAAAGATTAAATGATTTAGAAGTAGAATTGGCAGAGTTAAAAGAAAAAAACGATCAACTTTCAGTTCATTGGCAAAACGAAAAAGACGTTATTGCTAATATCCGAGAGGCTAAGAAAAAAATGGACGAAGCCAAACAAGAAGCCGAAATAGCCGAGAGAAACTCTGATTTTCAACGCGTTGCTGAAATTCGCTATGGCCTGATCCCAGAATTAAATAAACAAATTGCCAATCAACAAAAAAAGCTTGATGATATGCAAACAGAAACCGGTCAACGAATTCTTAAAGAAGAAATTACCACCAATGACATTGCTGGTGTTGTTGCTCGTTGGACAGGTATCCCCGTCGAAAGAATGCTTGAGGAAGAGCAAAAAAAATTAATGAGAACAGAAGAGGAGCTGGAAAAAATGGTCATTGGTCAAAAAAAGGCTATTCAAGCAGTGGCTAATGCGTTGCGGCGTTCTCGAGCAGGTATATCCGAAGAAAATAAACCTATCGGAAGTTTTTTGTTTGTTGGCCCTACAGGCGTAGGAAAAACAGAATTGGCGAAAGCTCTCGCTGAATTTATGTTTAACGACGAACAAGCAATGGTGCGCGTTGATATGTCTGAGTTTATGGAAAAACACAGCACCTCTAAACTAATCGGTTCACCGCCGGGGTATGTCGGTTACGAAGAAGGAGGACAGCTGACAGAAAAAATTCGTCGTCGACCTTACTCTGTCGTTTTATTTGATGAAATCGAAAAAGCTCATCCGGATGTTTTTAATTTGCTTTTACAAATTCTTGACGACGGACGTTTAACCGATGCCAAGGGTCGATTAACTGATTTTAAAAATACCATTATTGTAATGACTTCAAACTTGGGCAATAGTGTAATAAATGAATATTCTTTGGGTTTTGATGGCGAAGAAAAACAAGTAGTCAGTAAAGCCAAAGAAATGGAAGATCGGGTATTGGAAGTTGTTAAAGAAAATTTAAAGCCAGAGTTTATAAACCGTATCGACGATATTATTGTTTTTTATCATTTGTCAAAACAGGACTTAAAACAAATTGTTGATTTACAGCTTCAAATTGTTTCTGATAGGCTTGTTAATAAAAATTTCAAGATTTCCGTAACAGACAAAGCAAAGGGATTGCTTGTTAAACTTGGATACAGCCCGGAATATGGGGCTAGGCCACTTAAAAGAACAATTCAAACCAATATTTTGGACACGCTTGCGAAGCGAATAATTGACAATAAAGTACCTGAAAATTCAACAGTAATTATTGACACCGACGGGAAAAACTTTACTTTTAGGTCAAGCAAAAAATAAAGTTTGGAGAGTTTTTCGTTGTTTAGTGGTATTCCTGCTATAATTATAGGCAATGAAATTATCAAGATATTTTATTTTAATAATAGTGTTTATGTTAGCGCTTATTCGGGCGGACTATGTTTTTGCTGTGGAAAATAATGGTACACGACCATTTAATAAACATAATATTCTAAGTGATTTTGATTTGACCGATTACGAAAGTATGTCAATTGAAGGAATTAAAAATTTCTTTAAAAAATACTCCAGTAGTCTTTTAACTTACAAAACAAAAGACAATGACGGTAATATTAGAGATGCCGCGGAAATTATTTGGCGAGCGTCTCAAAATTATGGCATCAGTCCTAAATTTATTCTTACTTTGATACAGAAAGAACAGAGTTTAATAGAAAATGCAAATCCAACTTCTCATAATTTTGATTGGGCGGCCGGATATGGATTATGTGATAGCTGTAGTTCAGGTGATCCAGCCTTAGATAAATTTCGTGGTTTTGCTCATCAAATTGATTTAGCCGCATGGAAAAATCGATACTATTTGGCTCATCCCGAAGAATTTGGAACGAAAGTTAATCAGCCCAGATTAATTGATGGAGAAGCCGTTGTACCAAAAACGCAGGCGACAGCTAACTTGTACACGTACACTCCTCATTTGCATGGTAATGAAATTTTTTGGAACCTATGGAATCGATATTTCTCCAGGTCGTATCCCAACGGAACACTTCTTCAAGACGAAAATAATAATGACGTTTGGCTTTTGCAAGATAACAAGTTAAGACTTTTTTTGTCAAAAGCGGCATTATTATCTGATTTTGATGTTCGTAAAATCGTAACGGTATCAACCGGAGATCTTGACACCTATGAAATCGGTGTCCCTATTAAATTTTCTAACTATTCCCTCTTAAGGGCGCCATCTGGAACGGTGTATCTTATTGTTGATGGGTATAGGCGCGGAATTTCTTCGCCAGAAGCTTTACGCAGACTGGGATATAATCCAGAAGAAATTATTAACGTAGAATGGTCTGAAGTAAATAATTATCCGGAAGGTCGGGCGTTAACCGCCGAAACCGACAATCCGCTCGGTGAATTATTGCAAAATAAGAAAAATGGGGCTGTTTTTTATCTTCTCGAAGGGGTTATTCATCCAATAGTAGCTAGGGAAATATTGAAAAATCGATTTTTACGCTATCCTATTAAATCCGTTGACGCATCAGTTATCGAAAAATATACTATCGACAAACCGGCTACTTTTCGAGATGGAGAACTTATTAAATCAAACGAAAGTTCGTCTGTTTATGTAATTGCCGACGGAGAAAAACATCAAATAATGACAGAAGAAGCATTTTTAAGTAAAGGCTATAAATGGGTCAATGTTATTACCACAACACCAAACGCACTGGATGCGCACGTGACCGGTGCACCCATTGATTAAGTATGTTTTTGGTTAATGTTACACCGTTAATTAGACTACCCAAGAACATTGAACAGTTGTTTACATATGAAGTGCCACGAGAACTTTACGAAGTTTGCAAAAAAGGGAGTATCGTTTTAATTCAATTTAGAAACAAAAGAGTTCTTGGTTTGGTCGACGGACGAGAGAAACAAAAAAATAGTATATCACTCAAGCCTATAATTAAGGTATTACCAGTTAAACCCATTACCGGTACTCAGTTTTGGTTGATTAATGAGCTTCAAAACTACTACGGAATTAGTAAAACTTTGGCCGCTAAAACCGTTATTGGAAACATACCAATATCTTCAAAGACAGAAACAGCTACCACGAAAGAATATGTTAGTTCGTCTATAATTTTGGCCGATTATCAAAAAAAAGTTTTACAGCATATTAAAAAAAGTGGAAAAACAATATTCTTAATAGGCCAGCTGTTTGACCCCGCAGATAAAGTTTTTATAACTTTAGCAAAGGATATAATTGAAAAAAGAAAAAAAGTATTATGTCTTTTTGGTGATACACAATCTCTAATGATGTCCGAAAAACGTTATAGTAAAGTTTTTCAAAAAAGACTGGCAATTATTCATAGCGGTTTGAGTGTTACCGGTGTCGGTAAGATTTGGCAACAAATTAATAATAATGAGATTGATATTGTTCTCGGTACACGAAGCTCTATATTTTGTCCACTTGATAATTTAGGAATAATTTTATTATTTGACTCTTTAAGCGATGGCCATAAATCTTGGGATAATTCGCCTTACTACGACGTCAGATATTTAGCCCAGAAGCTAGCTAAACAAAAACATATAACATTTATTTCAACCGGTATTGGACCGCAAATATCACTAACACATAAATCTAAAATTCTTCGCTGGCAAAATAAAAAAAATGCTAAACTCAGTATTTTTGATAGACGCGCACTTCCGTTAAAAGATCGAGCTGTTGTTTTAAGACCAGAACTTCGAGAATCGATAAATAAAATTAATTCTGGATACGTATTGATATATATAAACAGGCTCGGTTACGCCAACCTAACATGCCAAGACTGTGAGTTCATACCCCGTTGCCATAAATGTGATCATCCTTTTATATATAGTTCGGCAAATGCCGAAAAAATTGCAAATTTAACCTGTTTTCACTGTCATAATGTAGAAAAAAGTATTGTCGCATGTCCAGAATGTCATGGTCATAATTTAAAATTTTTTGGCGTGGGAATAGAAAAAGTAGAGGAAGAGATAAAAAAAAGTTTTCCTGAAAGAAAAATCACAATTATTGATACGCTCAAAATTAAATCACCCACCGAACTTAATAACATCTTAAGTCAAATTGGCAACAACGATGGTGAAATCGTTATCGCTACTTCAATTATTATGCCTAGATTGTGGTTTATTAAAAAACCATCTTTGGTTATTGCTTTAAAAGCGGAAAGTTTAGTTTTAACGCAAGATTGGCGAACAAATGAAAATGCCTATTTTACATTACTGTCACTTTGGCTAGTTGCCACTAACGCTTTTATGGTTGACACTGCGCTCGCTGACCATGACGTATTTTCCGCCTTGTCTTTAGGCAGTATGCATAAATTTTTATCCAAAGAAAAAGGAAATCGTCAGCGTTTTGGTTATCCGCCCTACGGAAATATAATAAAAATTACTTATCCGTTTGGTTTTAAATCTTTCAACCTCCAGTTATTACAGAAACAATTTAAGAATGTAAAAATTATTCCTATGGATAATTTAGATCCAAAACCTCGGTTTATAATTAAAACACCGATCAATTTTCCAATTGAAGAGGTATGGAAATTTATTCCCGCCGAAGCTAAAATTGACGTAAATCCCCTATCATTGATATAGTATCGAAAACATGAGCAAAGTATATAAAATATTGGCAAACCCAAACCCCTTATTAAGAGAGAGATCCAATGAGGTTCCTATTGAAGCGATTTTAAAGCCCGAAATTCAAAATTTAATTGACAGTATGATTGAAACAATGTGGCGTGCTGACGGCATAGGTTTAGCCGCTGTTCAAATTGGTGTTAATCTTCGAGTTATAATAATTACTCGTGGTACCGAAGCGGTTCCTCTTATCAATCCTGTCATTACGCATAAATCTATTCGTAAAAACTCTATGGAAGAAGGTTGCTTATCGGTTCCTGGGTTTTATGGATTGGTTAAAAGATCAAAAATTGTAACTGTAAAAGCAATTAATCGCTCCGGTAAAGAAATTAAATTTAAAGCTGATGGCTTAGAGTCCAAAATAGTTCAACATGAAGTCGACCATATTAATGGAAAGCTTTTTATAGATCGAGCAAAAAATATTTTTCCAGTAGAATCGCCTACTGCCTTATGATTAAGCCACGCATTGTTTTTGTCGGAACGGGTTTATTTGCGGTTGATATTTTAAAAGGTCTTTTAAAAAATTATGAATTATTGTTAATAATAACCCAACCAGCAAAATCGACAAACAAAAAAAAACGAACTATGGAAAGTCCTGTTGGTAACATGGCCAAAGAACTGAATTTACCGACCGAAAAACCTCTTAAAATAGAAAATATTAACGAAGAAATTTTATCGTTAAAACCCGATATACTAGTAGTCGCTGATTATGGTCAAATTATTCCTAAAACAACATTAAACATCGCTAGGTGCGGATCCGTAAACATACACCCATCGTTGTTGCCAAAATTCCGCGGTCCATCACCCATTCAAGCGACGATAATTTCTGGAGATAAAATTACTGGAACAAGTTTAATGGTTATGGATGAAAAAATGGATCATGGACCAATTATTGCTCAATCAAATATAATATTAAAAGGAAACGAAAACACAAATGAACTTGAAAAAAGGTTAGCCGAAGATGGCATCAATTTGCTTCATAAGTTTCTTGAATTATATTTGATTGGCGAAGTTACCCCAAAAGAACAAGACCACGATAAAGCGTCATTTTGTAAAATTTTAAGTCGCGAAGATGGTCAAATAAATTTTAACGAGTCAGTCATATTGACGGAAAGAAAAATTCGAGCATACAAAGATTGGCCAGGATGTTGGTTCTTGTATACTTTTAATAATCAACCCAGAAGAGTCAAACTGCTGGATGTCAATATACGAACAGATATTATTAGCAATGTTATGGTTGGAAAACTTTTTTATCATAACAACAACCTTGGATTAAAATTTGTTGATGGTTGGTTGCAAATTATACGTTTACAAATTGAAGGGAAAAATGTCACCACTGGCGAAGCTTTTTACCATGGATACCAAAAAAATATAATCAAGACGGCTTAGAGTTACTTAGAGGTAGTAAACCATACAAAACAAGAATAAATCCAATACCTAATGGGTGATTTAAATATGGACTACCAATATTTGTTCCTAGTATGGCAATTAAACCTAATGTTAACCCCAAATAATAACTCTCAAAAAAATTGCTTTTAACGGCAATATAAATTATATAAATAATTACCCAAGCATATATCAATAAACCAAACAAGCCAATTTTTAACCAAATATCCAAATAACCCCATTCAAAAGCGCTAGTTGCGTATATACCACTAAAACTGGTAGCTCTTACTCGCGGATCATTACTAATGTATGTTAAAGACCGCCCAAAACCAGATCCAAGAATTATATGTTTAGTAATACCATTTTCCCAAAGAGGTAATAATTGATTCCATCGACTAGAAGCCGCAACATCCCCCACTCCAAAACGTTCTTCTAAAGACAAACTCATTTGTCCTGTAACCTTTGGGAAAGGAAAATTGATAGTTACTAAAATAAAGACAAAACCTCCCGTTAACCCTATGGATGCTAGTATTGCCGAACGAAGCATAGACACCCATCGTTTTTTTATTAGTAACCAAGTATAAAAAACTAAAATACTTATTAACCAACCTAACCAAAAACTCCGAGAAAAGCTTATAATAAGAGCGCCAGATAATAAACTCAAGTAAAGAGCTTGATTTGGATGTTTCCAAATAACTTGTTCGAGAGAACGACATAATATCACCCACCAAGCAACAAGTAAGTACATTTGACTGGCCATAAAAATTCGATAAACACCGGTGGAGGTTGAAGTAAATTCACCAATCCTATAATCACGAAGCCAAGAATATAAATCCAAAACAAAAAATTGAAAATCACTATGGGTGTAGAAATACAATATTAAAAATGTTTTAAACGCTAAATAAGCACTGCAGGTAATAAGTAGTTTTATAAAAAGCTTATAGAATGTTTCGTCCTTGCTTATTAAGGCTAGGGGTAAAATTAGACCTAAAAAAAAGTAAGCGTTTACGTCAAAAAAAACTTTATCAAATCCATAATCCATTGAAAGACCGCGGAAAAACCCAAAAATAATTACAAGTCCTAAAAATATTATTGGTTGTATAGACGGCCACGATAAAGTTATTTGTTTTGTGCGTAACGCCTCAATAAATCGATAAATACTTATTGAGAAAAGTATTAAGAATAAAGCAAGCCTTAGAGACAATTGAACGTTAAACAAAGTAATAGAAAATAAATAACCATGCGAACCAATAAAAAGTTCCGCTAGTATTATTAAAAAAGCCGCTTTGATACTATAAAAACAAACTATAAAAAATAGTAAAGTTAGCGCGGAAAAGATCAATACTTGAAAACTAGAAAAAAAGTAACTCAAAAAAGAAAGTAAGTCTGTTAAGAGTAACAACAAAATCCAAATTCTGGTTTTTTGCCAAATTGACGCAGTCATTGCTAGAAGTTATTATCTACGCTTTGGGAAAATTTAACCCCAATTTTATTAAACAAATAAACCAATAGTGCCGGGATAAGCGAAATGTAACTAATAAATATAATCAATAAAGCGGATAATAGATTATGGTGTTTTAAAAAGTATATTCGAGCACTACGAGCGAAGTGCCATTGGCGCCACAATATCCCCTTTTTTGTAAAAGATCGTCCTTTGCTATGTTTAATGACGGCCGAAGGTAAAAAGAAAGTGATATATCCGGCGGTTTCTGCTCTTTTACAGAGATCAACTTCTTCAAACCAAATAAAAAAATTGTCATCAAAACCATTTAATTCTTCAAAAACATTTCGACGTACCAGAAAAAAAGCGCCCATTACCTGATTAACTTTTCGTAAAGTATCATATTTAAACGCCGTCATATAGTAACGCCTTAATGACAAACTATGGGGGAAAAGACGATGAAGCTTAAGTAGTAAAAGAGTGGCTGAAAAAAAAGTGGGAAAACTTCTAACAGAAGCTTGAACTTGATTATCTTTATCTAAAATTTTGGGCCCAAGTATACCCACAAAAGGCTGGCTGTTCATAAAGTTAAGCGAAGAAACTATTGCTTCATTATTTATTTCCGTGTCAGGATTTAAAAACAATAAATATTTACCTGATGATTTTTTTGCTCCAAGATTACAAGCTTTAGCAAAACCTAAGTTAGACTGATTTTTAATTAATGTATAGTTAGAAAACTCCCTGTTAATCATTTCTACCGTGCCATCTTCAGAGTTGTTGTCTACAATAATAACTTCAGTATTTTCCAGATTGGACGTACCTATGCTTAAAAGACATTTTTTTAAATCTTCCTTCACTTTCCATGAAACAATAATAATTGACAGCTCAAGCATAAAGATTATGTTTCTGAATAATATAATTCTTTGATTCCGTATGCTTAATAAACCATTTGGGGGCAAAACCTAAATATTTGTAACTTAAATTATAAATTTTATAAGCTATTTTGGGTTTCCATTTACTAATACCGTTGCCAACTATTCTTGCCCTAAAAAGCATCTCTGGAACAAATATACCCGTATGTCCATTTTTTAACATTGTTAACCAAAGATCCCAGTCTTGAAATCTTTTTATTGCCTCATCAAAAAACGGAAAATGTTCTCGTCTAATTAAAGCTGAGGTGTGAATATAATTCTGTTTTTTTAGTGTCTCAGGATTAAATGGTTGCGATTTAAACATTTTCCAACCAAAACGAAAGTTTGAATATGCATATGAAGCGTTCTTATTGTTCACTAAAGAATTTAAAAGTTTTTCAAACATATCAGACGCAAGCACTAAATCAGCATCAATGAATATTATATATTCTCCGTGAGAAATTTTTGCACCTGCGTTTCTGGCTATCGGCGCTCCCCCGTGAGCTATCTGAATAAACTTAACGCGATTTTCCTCCGGCCTACTTTTTAAATAATTATTAATAACATCTTTAACGTTATCCGTTGACCCGTCATCAACAACAATAACCTCAATATCTTTAACTGTTTGTTTAAGAACAGTGTCAAGACACTTTTTTATGGCTAGGGCGTGGTTATAAGTTGGAACTACAACGCTGATCATATTAGTGATTATCGAAAACTTTATCTAGTGTATCCTGATAGTTACTTCCATTAAATTTATCGTCGACGAAACGCTGACCATTTTCTCCGTACGTTTTTCTTAATTCCGGGCTACTTAACAATTGAATTATCGCGCGAGAGGTTGCCTTATGGTTATTTTCTTCTACTAGTATGCCTGTTTCGTCATTCTTAATGGCTCCAGAAATACCTCCATGTTTTGCACCTATTACCGGTTTGCCAAACTTACTTGCCTCTAAATATACCATTCCAAGACCCTCTATATCGCCTTTAGACGTGGTTTTAGGGGTCATAATGAATATATCCGAGGCCAATAGCAATTTGGCCGTATTTTCGTCGTTCAGAGCTCCCATAAAATGAACTTGCTTGGGTCTATTGAGCTGGCTGGATAATTCATATAAATTTTCCTTTTTGGGGCCATCTCCAATAATAAAATAATGGAGATTGGGAAATTTAGTCCACACTTCGTTAAGTGATTTTAGCACAACGTCAATGCCTTTTCTTGAAACAAGACGAGCGATAGTTAGCAACATTGGGGCTTCGTTAATTTTGAATTCTTTTTTAATTGAAAGCGATGAAATATTATTAGGTTGTTTTAATATTGGTATTGGGTAGACGCGATAAATTTTAGAATTATTGATTCCTAATTCCTGAACAAGCTCTGCAACGTAGTCGTTAGCGGCTAATACTCCACTAGAATTTAATAATATGTGGCGAATTAAAAATCGTTTAATAAAATTATTGATTGGTTCTGCGACATCCATACCGTGAACAAAAACAGCATAATTAATTTTATAAAAAAAGGCTAAAAAATATACAGCTGTTCCAATTGGTAAAACTTGTCCGACAATCAACTGATTAGAATTTAACGTTTTAGAAATTTTGTATAATTTAATTATTGTAGTTATCCAATGTGGCCATACTTTTTTAGATAGCAACTCTTGTCTAACTATCTTAAATTGTTCTTGGCCGTCCTTATTGTTAATCAGACTAATCGGCGGAGCAATTACAATAATATTATCTTTGTCCACTAAACGACAAAAACTTTGGTACATTCTACCAACACCACCATACCCTGGTGGATAATCCAAAGTAATTAATAATGTTTTTTTCATTTCAATTTTAATTAGTAGTATTTTTTATAGGCCGAGCTAACCGGTAAAAAAAATATATATCTGTTTTCTTGAGTTCGTGAGTCAAAATTAACAGACATAAATATATTAAAGCGGCTAAGGCAATTACAAAAAATAATGGCAGTTTTGAAACGGTTATTAATACAACTAGTCCCATAATGGATACGGAAATACCAACTCGCAAAACAGAAAATAAAAGTAACTTAACCCTGTAAGGAACTATTAAACGTGCCAATAAAATCCCTAAGAAAAAAACAAGAGCGTTGGTTATAAACCAAGCCACGCTAGAACCAATAAAACTATATTTCGGAATTAACCAAACATTCAAAATTATATTTACTAATAGTCCAGAACCAATTATAGATGTTTGCCAGCTCTGACGATTTGACGCGTTTAAAACCGCACCGAGAGGATATGATAAAAACATAAAAACCAAGCTAGGCACTAAGATATGAACAGCCAAAGCTGAACTAGTGTAGTCACCACCTAATCCAGAAACAAATTGATCGGCTAATAAATAAAGGCCAACAGCAATGGGGGCACTAATAATAAGTAAATACTGAAGTGATTTTTCTAGAGATTTGGTGAGACGTTCCGGAGCTAATAAGTAGTAACTACTCATTGCTGGATACATAGCGGCAATAAAAGCTGAAGGTATAAAGGCAAAAGCATTCATAGTTTTTGCCGCCACACTGTATAATCCTACCGCCTCGCTTCCTTTATAGGTGCTGAGAAGAATTGAATCAAACTGAGCGTAAGCAGTAGAAAAAAAACCAGCTAAAGCAAAGGGTAGCGACATTAAAAAAAGAGACTTTACAATTTCCCAGTTCCAAGAAGGAAGCCAAGGAAACGGAACACGTCTTGATAAAAAATGGGTCAATAAAATATACGAAAAAATTCCCCCACCCAAAATTGCCAAAGCCACGTTAAATGCTGATGGAATAAAAATTAATACAACTGATCCTAGGGCTATAACACCCAACTTATGAACGATGATAATAATTGACTCATAGATAAGATTTTGCCAACCCCTAAAAATGCTTATGCCTGTTAAAACAAACGAATCCGCGAGCATAATTATTCCAGTAATTGCGACAATAGATAATGAGGGGTGATCGGTACCTAAATAATCAAGGGCTTTTATAGTTAGAAGTAAGGTTGTGTATACAAGTATGCCCAAAACTATTTTTACGGCAATTGAGTTTCTTAAATAAAGTTCACTTTTTTCAGGATATCGTGCTAGTTCTCTAGTTAGTACCGCACTAAATCCAAAATCCATAAACACACCAAAAAAAGAACTGAAGGCAAACGCCGCGACATATTCCCCTGTTCCGATACCGCCCAGTTTTCTCGCGATAAATAAGAAGAAGAAAAAAGCAATGACCTTTTGAATAATTAAGGCCACCGTGAGATATGTTGTATTCCTAGCTATTTTTTCTGGCCCACTAACCATAAATTGGATTAACCGTATAATTATTTATTTAGTCTATCATAAAATTCCCCATATTTGTATAAATTTTAGGGGGATTTATTTGTGAATAAATTTATATATGACAAAATTACTTTATAAAACAAAAACCCGCTTAAGCGGGTTTTTGTTCATTGTGTAGAACTTTCATTTCCAGATCACAGAAATAGTGTCTATTTGATTTCCGTGAGGGTAACTATCAACAAAAATGTCAATTGTCGGATACCCTCTTATGTCATCAAGGCGTGACGAATAGCGATCTTCACAAGTATAGGTTTTACCAGCGACAATAATTTTTGTTCCTAATTCTAAGAATTTTGGGCATGCGGCAGCCCCTAAATATACAGCTTTGCCACTAGCCATAAGACATTTTCCTTTAACCATATTATGGCAACTGTCGGCTCGACTATATTGAGTAACAACAGCCTGAAAACTATGGTCAAGAGGTGCTTCTATGCTATTTTCTGCTTCACTAATTGGCGCCGCGGCAATACTGACGAATGGTCCATATAATGTACCGATCATAACAGTAAGCATTACAATGCTCACAATCAAACGACTATGCCCGTTTCTGATTGTAATTAGGGCGTTTTCTAATACTTTATTTATGTTGATTTTTAGAAGCCAAATGGCCCCAACTAGCGTAAATACGTTATTCGCTAAGGTCATTGTCTTTGTTTAATCTAAATAAAAAGCTCTGCTTTATCTTCTAGCAGAGTCGCCATACCTTATCAGGTTTCTCCTTTTTTGTCAATAGCGTAGTAATGTGACAAAGTACTGAAAGAATTTTAATTTAAGAAAATTATTTTTTTAATAGTAAATAAAAAAAGAACCTCAAGATAACTTGAGATTCTTTTTTTCTTAAAAATTTCTTTATTTATCGCTTCTGCCACTGAGGAGCACGTCTTGCTCTCTTGAGCCCCGGTTTCTTTCTTTCTTTAATACGTGGATCACGTGTCAACCAACCCATTTTTCGAAGCAATGGTCTCCAGTCTTCATTGTGAATCAATAGTGCTCTTGCCAACGCTAGTCTTATGGCCTCAGCTTGACCCTGAACTCCACCACCCAGCACTTTAACACTAATATCAACTTTCTTATCCATACCAACCAACGGCAATGGTTCTGTTACTGTTTGCTTCCATAACTGATAAGGAAAGTACACGTCGTAGGCTTTGTCGTTAATTGTATACACCCCTGTTCCGTTGGCGATTAATCTTAAACGAGCAATAGATCTTTTACGCCTGCCAACAGTTTGTATGTATCCATTTTTCAAAGAGTCTTTTTTGACAGTATGAATCGTCTTAGGTACTTCTTTTTTATGAACAACTTTGTGTTTAACTGTTGTTTTGTGCGTTTTAGGTGTGGTTTCTTTAGTGGTCATAGGTTATTCTTCAATTTTCAAACGTAAAATACGGGCTTTTCGTAATCGATTTTTAGGTAACATATGCCAAACCATTTTTCTAAAAACATCTGAAGGGTTTCTGGTCCATAGTTCTTCCAATGATCGTGTTCTAAGACCTCCGGGGTAATTGCTATGATGAAAATATTTCTTTTGCTCAAATTTTTTACCAGTAAATTTTACCTTAGATATATTTTGAACCAATACTTTTTCGCCCGTATCAATACGGGAGATGTATTCGGCTTGATTTTTTCCTTGCAAATACCTTGCTGTAATTGTTGCAACGCGACCCAAGCTTTGTCCGCTAGCGTCTACTTTGCGAACTTTTTCAACTTTTTTACTTTTTATCTCTGCTTTAATCATAATATTTATACAAGCTCAATTCTGGAAAGATTCGCGCCATCACCTTTTCTTGATCCAATTTTTGTTAATCGCGTAAAACCGCTCTGTCTCTCTTTGTAGCGTGGTCCCAATTCGTCAATTGCTTTAGTAACAGCATTTTTTACTGGCAATAATTTAAGCAATTGACGTCTTGATGTTAACCCACCCTTTTTTGCTTCAGTAATAACTTTTTCCACCATCGATCTCGCAACTTTGGCTTTAGCGGTGGTTGTTGTTACTTTTTCGTACAATATAATACTGGAAGTTAAATTGCGAAGCATTAACTCCCTTGGGCCTTTTTTACGATCTAAAATTGTACCTTTCTGTCGATGACGCATTGTTTTAGTTTAAGCTTTATTCTTTGATTTCTTAACGGGTACCGTCTCGCCTTCGTCGGCTTTAGTCTCTTCTATTTCGGCTTTACTGGTTGAATCATTTTTTTCGATTTTTTCTTGACTATTAGCATTTCCAATAATTGAAAAATGGTCAACTAATACTTTTGTTGCCGCCTCAATCGCCTCTTTGCCGCCAATCGTTTCGTCTGTTTCAATTTCCATTATAAGTTTATCGTAGTTCGTCATTTGACCGACACGAGCTGGCTCTATGTTAAAAGATACTCTTTTGACGGGAGAAAAAAACGAATCTATGGCTATTGTACCAATGGGTAATTTATCAGTCTTTTTTGATTCGGTAGTGTGATAACCGCGACCTCGCTTAACCCAGATTTCCATATCAATTACTGCGTCTTTTGCCGTTAATGTGGCAATAGTTAATTCGGGGTTTACTATTTCAACCTCGCTGTTTGGTTCAATGTCTTTTGCTTTAACTTCTTTTTGTCCTTTAACCTTAAGTTCAAGTTTAACTGGTTCGTCGGTAAAAACCTTTAAACGAAGCTGTTTTAATTTCATTATAATCTGCAAAACATCTTCTTGAACTTTAGGAATTGTAGAAAAATCGTGGGAAGTGTTTTTGATATTCACCGCAGTTACGGCGGCTCCGGGCAACGATGACAACAGTATTCGTCTTAAGGCATTGCCAATTGTTGTTCCAAAACCAGGAAATAGTGGCTCAACAACTAATTTGACCACATTAGGAGATTTACCTTTTTCGTAATCTATCGAAGATGGTAACAAAATATTTTCCATATTTGTAATACAATTAGTTAGCGTGAATAATACTCAACGATAAGAGTTGCATTGAGGTTAGCCGGAAATTCGTCTTTATTTGGCAGACTAACAATTTTACCTTCAAGCTTTTTCTCGTCAACGATTAACCAACTTGGCATATCAGTTTTTTGACGTTGGCCAGTTGTTTGTTTAAGAAGAGCACTACCTTTAGCTTTTTCTTTCAAAGAAATAACATCACCTATTTTAATTTGATACGAAGGTATAGTAACACGTTTACCGTTAACATTTACCCATCCATGATTAACGATTTGTCTTGCCTGTTGTCTGGTTTTCGCCAAGCCTAAACGGAAAACAACGTTATCAAGACGACGTTCTAGGACTCGTAAAAAATTTTCTGCCGTGTTGCCAGTGCGCCTGATAGCCTCCTCGTAATATCGCCTTAATTGACGATCCATTACTCCATAAGTAAATTTAGCCTTTTGTTTTTCTCGAAGTTGAGTACCAAATTCAGTTAAGCGCTGATAACCTTTAGGTCCGTGGACACCTGGTGGTTGCTGTCTTTTTCCAGCAGGACATTTCTCGCTGGAGCAAAGGCGCTCACCGACTCGTCTACACATTCTATGTCTTGGTCCTTGAAGTCTTCCCATAAATATTATTTAAACCCTTCTTGGACGTGGCCTTCGGCAACCATTGTGAGGTATAGGCGTAACATCTTTAATTGAAACAACATTAATATTATTTGCATGAAGCGCTCGTATGGCAGATTCTCTTCCGGAACCAACACCTCTTACGAACACGTTAACTTCCGACAAACCATAAGCCTTTGTTTTTTCAACGGCATCTTTAACGATAATACTCGCCGCATAAGGTGTGGATTTTTTAGGTCCACGAAACCCTAATCTACCGGCGCTAGACCAACTTAATACATTGCCATTTAGATCGGTTAAAGTGACGATTGTATTGTTATAAGTCGCCATAATATGGGCCTGCCCGTGCTTAACTTGTCGTATATTTTTACGACGTCGGCCCTTAGTTTTTGCTTCAGTAACGATTTTTTCGTCAGTTTGAACATCTGAACTTTTTTGTTCAACGGTTTTATCTGCCTGAATTTTTTCAATTTTAGAATCGTCTTTTGTCATAAATATCAGATACTAAGTCTTAGAAACCGAGCGTTTACCACTACCCATTGTTCGCCGCACGTTACCTCTAACTGTTCGTGTGTTCGTTTTACTTCTTTGACCTCTGGCTGGTAATTTTTTTGTATGTCGATCGCCTCGGTATGAGCCAATTTCTTTCAAGCGTCTAATATGAGACATTACGTCTCGCCTTAATTCTCCTTCAACCTTGGTTTGTTTTTCAATATAATCACGAAGTACTCCAACTTGGCTTTCGACCAAATCCTTTGTTCTGATGTCGGGGTTAATTTTTGTTGCCGCAAGTATTTTTTTTGACGAAACTAAACCAATCCCATAAATATAAGTCAACGCAATTTCGATGCGTTTATCGTTTGGAATTGTAACTCCGGCAATTCTAGCCATAAAAAATATTTTAACTAACCCTGACGTTGTTTATGTTTAGGATTTATACAAATTACTCTAACTCGTCCTTTGCGACGAACGGTACGGCATTGCTGACAAATTTTTTTTACTGATGCGCGAACTTTCATCTATACTTTGAATTATTGTCTGTAAATTATTCTACCTTTTGTTAAGTCGTAAGGTGTCATTTGGACGCGAACACGATCACCGGGAACAATACGAATGCGAAATTTTCGCATTTTACCAGATAAATGTGCAAGAATCTCCAACCCATTATCGAGTTTGACTCTAAAATTTGTTGCCGGAAGCAATTCTGTAACTTCTCCGTCAACTTCTAAGAAATCCTTAGAATTAGCCGCTTGATTTTCGTGTTTTGTTTCTTCGTTGCTTATATACTTTTGTAACTAAGTTCCTAGTATAGCCTAAGGAACAAAAAAATAAATCCTCGAGGCCCATTCACCGTCGGGGTGATAAAACCTCGGAATTTACCTAAATACATAATACCTAGAGTCAGCTTTTACCCTATCGTCCAAGCATAATGTGATGGTTATTATACTAATTTAGTAAATTGTGTCAACACTAAACACTAGGTTTCCGTCAAAATATGGTAAAAAAGGCCAAAAACTGGGCGAAATGTCAATATCAACAGAAGTTACATTTTTGAACGAAAGGAACTTTTGTTTAATATCTTCGGGGTTTTTCAAATGTAAATCTCTAATTTTCTGAGTTGGCAACTTTGGTAAAACTACACTTTCGGCCATTGCCTCTATTTCGGCGTACCCTTCGTCGAAATTTAATACGCTATTTACAATATTAATTTTTAAGTTTTTAACCTGAAGCTCTCTGTCTTCTTGCAAAACGCTATTTAGTTCATTTACCGCCAACGTCTTTAAGTCGTCAGGATTAAACAAAAAAGTTTCTGTGTGCCCATTTATATTCCTAAATAGATGCTTGTCGCTAACATAACCATTGATAGGCTCATTGGTGCTTATATTTTTTTGTTGCGCTACAACATGAGTCGGAATAACTGACAGCATATAATTCGGTGTTGTCAATTTAGAGTCCAATAGAACTTTAAAAGATTTAACAACTGGCTCGCTATTTACGTTGATATGAACTGTGGCTCGCGGAATAAATATTAATATCAAAAGTAAACAAACTAAAAAAACTGCGGACGTTATAAATATTTTACTCAGCTTTGAGGCGGTCGAAAAATGATTACCGCTCATTATATATTTAGGACACTACGGCCTTAATTCGTCTTATACCTCTAGCTACCGCTTCCTCTTTTATAATTCTAAATTTTTCTATTTGCGAGGTATGTGCCACATGGGGTCCGCCACAAATTTCTTTACTATAATCTCCGATGCTATAAACTTTAACTTTTTCTCCGTATTTACTATCAAAAAGGCCCATAGCGCCTAATTTTCCCGCTTCTTCAACGGTCATTTCTTTCCAAGATACCGGTAAATCGTTGGCAATAATTTTGTTAATAGTTTCTTCAATCGAAATAATCTGTTCTTTTGTTAAGGCTTCGGGGTGAGAAAAATCAAAACGCAAACGCTCGCTCGTAATATTTGAACCTTTCTGATAAACATGAGTTCCTAAAAGATTTCTTAATGTCGCGTGCAATAAATGAGTTGCCGTATGCATTTTTGTACATTCCCAAGAATCGTCAGCTAATCCTCCATGGAATTTTTTTTCTAGTCCAGCTTTAGAAAGTTTTTGATGATTTTCAAATTCTTTCTTAAAAGCTACTTCGTCAACAGTTAAACCTCTCTCGTTGGCTAACTCGCGCGTCATCTCAAACGGAAAACCATAGCTCGTAAATAATACAAAAGCGTCTGTACCGGAAATTGCTTTTGTGGAACGTGCTACAATTTTTTCAAACTCCTTCAAACCACGGCTCAATGCTTCGCTAAATTTTTCTTCCTCGTCACTTATTTCTTTAATAATATCTTCTTTTCGATTGCTTAATTCTGGATAAACTTCCTCGTATTTTTGTATAACCGGTTTCACAAGTGTGCTTAAAAACTTCTGTTGTATATCTAACTTTCGTCCATATCTAACAGCTCTTCGTATAAGACGGCGTAAAATATAACCTTGGTCAACGTTTGACGGAACAACTCCGTCCCCAATTAAAAAAATGGAAGCGCGCATATGGTCGGCAATTACCCTAAAAGCCTGCTTTTGGTCAGTATCTGACTTTAAATAACCAATACCTGTAGCCTTTTCTATTGACTCAATGATTTTTCCTAACGTATCAATACAAAATATATCAGCGTTATTATTTGCCGCCGCCGTTACCCGCTCCAAACCACCACCATAGTCAACGTTTCTTTGTGCCAATGGATCAAAACCGCCATCTTGATTCTTGCGATACTCCATAAAGACAGAGTTGCCGATTTCCATAAAACGACCACAATCGCAATTAGGATGACAAAATTTACCAAAAGCTGGATCGTGTTCGATATCGGTAAACTCATAAAATACCTCGGAGTCAGGACCACCCGGCTCGCCGACGGGCATATTTTCCGGTAATCCCGTTCTGCTCCACCAATTTTTTGTAGCATTATAATAAAAAATTCTTCCGCCTTGCATACCTACTTTTGAAGCGTTCGGTAGGCTATCCAGTTCTACATCTTTTGCCACAATCCCCTTTTTGGCAAAAAGTTTTTTCCAAACCCCAACTGATTCTAAATCCTGTGGGATATTATTATTTTCATCCGCTAAAAATACCGTAACATATAGCCGACTAGGGTCGATACCTAAAACATCCGTAAAAAATTCAAACGCCCATTCAAGCTGTTCTTGTTTAAAATATTCCCCTAACGACCAATTTCCTAACATTTCAAAAAATGTTGTGTGGCGGTTGTCTCCAACCTCATCCATATCCTCAGCTCGAAAACATTTTTGAGAGTTGGTTAAACAATTTCCTTCTGGGTGTTTTTCTCCCAACAAATAAGGAATCAATGGTTGCATTCCGGAACCCGTGAAAAGCGTTGTAGGATCATTTTCTGGCACCAAACGACCAGAAGAAATGACACGATGATTACGTGCTTTAAAAAAATCTAGATATTTTTGTCTAACTTCTCCAGAGTTCATAGTAGGCATTATTATATGAGGATTTATTCTATGAAGCAAGAAGCGAGATTTAACTGGCGCAAAGTGTATATATAGCCCTATAATATGTATATGAAAAAAAGAATCAATAAATATATTGCCGAAAGAGGTTACGCCTCAAGACGAGAAGCTGATAAGCTTATAGAAGAGGGAAAAGTTTATATAAATAAGGATAAAGCCAGACTTGGCGACCTAGTTGACGACACCGACAACATTACTATTGCCGGTCGAAAGACAGAAGATATAAAGAAACATATTTATATTCTTTTAAATAAACCTGTAGGTTTTATTACCACAACCGATACCACCAAAAAAGACAACGTAATTAATCTTGTAAAACACAAAGAAAGATTATTCCCGGTCGGCCGACTAGATGTTCGGTCTTCAGGTTTATTATTACTAACGAACGATGGTGATTTGACTAATAAGCTTATTCATCCCCGATATGAACACGAAAAAGAATACGAAGTAGTTGTTCATAAGCCATTGGAAGAGAGAGCTTTGAAAGCACTAGCTTCGGGTGTGCGTCTAAAAGATGGAGTAACTTTACCGGCTATTGTTAAGCAAATTAATGCTAAAAAATTTAGTATTATTTTAAAAGAAGGACGAAATAGACAAATTAGAAGAATGTGCCAGGCCTTAAAGTATGAAGTTGTTTACCTAACGAGAACACGAATGTCTTCATTAAAATTAGGACCTTTAAAAAAGGGCGAATGGAGATATTTAACAGCCGAAGAGATTAAAGATCTTAAAAATATTTAAAACTTCTTACAGATTTTATTTTGCCCTTTTTAAAACTTTTACTATTCCTTTATTCGCATCTACTTCAACCAAATCTCCGTCTTTTAAAATGGAAGTAGCTACTTTTACGTGTCGTCGTCAAATTAACCAAATTAAATCTATTTTTTATCATCCTTATCGCTATCCCAAAGCGACCAATCAAATTCATCGCTTTCAACTTCCTCTTTAATTATTCTTCCTGATGAATCAATGTGTACTTCATATAATTTCCCTTGATAAATGACTTTGGCGATATAAAAATTACTACTAGGTTTAATGTTAACTATCTCCGCATTGGGATTTGCTTTTATAAGACCGGATTTAACCGCATTAATATCTAAATTAACATTTGTTGATACGCTATTACTTCCAGCATCTACGTTGCCAATTTTGTATTTGGCCAATAAATCCCAAGCTCGATTAGAATGAATCCGAGCAAAAATTCCGGTAACTTCCATACCACACCGTGAAGTAATTATGTTTGCTCCGCCCGGATGAGAATCGACATAAAAAGATACATCATACACATTATTGTTTATGATAAGATAACAATCATTTGGCGCGGAATGTTTAGCCACTTCAGCTGGACTAAAAGTATTTCCTTTGCTTGGGCTAACTGTTGCGGTTGAATTTTCAGCATTTTCAATAACAGGAGAATTTATAACGGTTTTAATATTTTGTACTGACGGCGCGCTAAAAAATAAATTACCGAAATAAATAAAACCCACAACACCTAAGAAAAAGATTAGAAAAATAAAAGTTATTTTTTTCATTTTATTTAAAAACTAAATTCTTCTGAATAAATATTACTTTTATTTATGCCGTTTAAAATAAACTGTTTTTTTAATGCTTGAATCATTGCCGGTGGCGCACAAATAAAAATATCTTTTTGTAACATATTATTTACAAGCTTATTTAATACTTCAAATGAAATTCGGCCGCTATCGTCTGAACAATAAGCTATTATATTAAACCTGCCGTTTGTAGCTTCAGAAATATTTTTCAACAAATCAAAATACACGGCTTCGTACTTGTTTTTTACGCAATATATTAAATCAACGGTGTAAGTCGTTTCTGTAATCAAGTATTTAGCCATACTTACAAACGGGGTTATACCGATTCCGCCCGCTATCCATAATTGAGATTTTTTAGAAGCATTTTTAAAAGAAAAAACACCAAACGGGCCTTCTATCAAAGCCGGTGTTCCCATCGCCATTTCTCTAATTGTTGACGTATAATCCCCTAAATTTTTTATAGAAAAACTTATATACGAATCATCCGGTAAGGACGTTAACGAAAAAGGGTGCGATTCGAGACCGGTATTCTTATTAATAAAATTTAAAAAAACAAACTGTCCAGGTTTGAACATCAATTTTTTGTTTTGTGGTTTTAAACGAATTTCGATTACGTCATTATTTAAATTTAGAACATTAGTAACAACATACTTATACTTCCTAATTAAAAATCTACCCAAAACCGATTTATACACAAAAGCTACTAAACCCAAGGCAGAAAAAGTAAGAATGTACGCTTTTAATGGAAAATATCTTGAGGTATCGCTGGGAATTAACCAAATATGAAGCGAGGCCAGAAAAAAGGCAAAACCTAAAAATTTATGGGTCCATTTCCAAATATTATACTTAGGTCTTAGGTATAAAGTTAAGACGATCAAAAAAATCATTAAATACAAAGCTAATATCCCCCAATTTTTGGCCCAATCTTGGTCTAACCATAAAAAAGCAGCGGCTTCGTGGATATTACTGGCATACTTCGGTATTAACAATAGCGGATGAAATAACAATAATATAAAAGCAATTTGGCCTATTTGACTATGCTTTATATAAAGATTATTAAGGCCATTCAAAAATACATCCAAGGCACGAAGTCTAGTGCTTAAAATAAGATTAACCGCGAATAAAACAACGCCGACTAAACTAAATATTTGTCCAATATTACTAAATATTTGTCCAATATTACTAAATGTTGTTGAAAAATCAGAAAAATGAGGTTGAGGAGACGGCGCATTCAGCCATAACAAAATTGGTAAAATTAACAGTAACAACAAAATTATAATCGGACTGTATTTATTTTTTGTCATTTTTTAAAGCTTGATCGAATTTAATATTTTCCACGGCCCATTGACTCGCATAAATTACTTAAGTAATTTTTTTAATAACTTTTATACCGGCCAAACCTAAAATTAATAAAGCTAAAACTACTATTTTTAAAATATAATGACCTTGAATATCTAAAAAGTTTTTTGTCATTGGGGTTATTCTGCCAAAAAGAAGATGAACCAAAATACCTATCGGTATAGTTAAATACAACCAATTTTGTTTTGGTATCTCAATGCCAATTTTTAAAAAAATTTTTGACAACAGCGGAGCAACTAAATAAACACCTAAAAAAGAAACGGCAAAATCAAAAATTGCATACCCGCCCAAACGAAATTGTCTAAAAAGTTCTATGGTCATTGTTTATTCTTTAAATAACTTATCTTAAATATATTACCTAAACAGTACTCTTTTACGGCTAATAATCAACACCTAAACGTTATACGCCTTGGGACATACTATTACGGATTTGCTTATTAAGAGCATTTTTTATAGTATAGCAACAATCAGTAAGGAGGGGGCAATGATTTACACTGGAGTAGTACCAATAACAATGTGAGCGGAATGTGGCTGGTGGGATAAGACTGTAATTCAATATTCCGTCGATTGTGCTCGAGCCGGCGACGTTCAACAAGTAGTCGAGTACCAGTGGGGTGGAACAGCCGAAGCATGGCACGAACAAACCGGTTGCGAACATGGTTGTGTAACCTCAATGGAATTCCATTGGAACGGCGACCAAGACCCACAAACCGAAACCCCATGAAGCGAATCCGCTCTCATGGGGTTCGCTAATTTTTTGAGTATTAATTTTAGAAATTATTCAAACCCCCTTAGGAAAATGTCGTAGTAATTAGAATGAAACCTGAAGTAATAATGGTCATACTGTTTAACCCGACTACATCCTAAGCGGAAGTCGGACGTCTGTTCGAGCTTCACCTCAATAAATAACCTTTTGTACTATAGTTCGAACTATAGTACAAAATAAAAATTATAAAATAATTCCTCCCCCCATCATCCTATCCTTCTCATACAACACCAAAGACTGTCCGGAAGTTACTGCGCGCTGAGGTTCTACAAATTTAAACGACCAGATACCTTTAACTTTGGAAACAATTTTAACTTTTTGTAAGGGTTGACGATAACGAATACGGGCAAGATAAGTTTTGCCGACAATTGGCGGTTCGTTTATCCAAGAGGTCTCGGTGCATTTTAATTCGTTGCAGTATAATTTTTTGTCGCTATTCCCCTCTCCGACATATACTATGTTTTTCCTCATGTCTTTTCCGATCACATAATAAGGCAATGCTGCGCTTAATTTTAAACCATGGCGCTGACCGATTGTGTAAAACGCCGCGCCATTATGCTCTCCTACTACTCGTCCACTAGACGTAACTACCTTACCAATTTTTTCAGGTATGCGGGCACACAAAAAATTTTCAACCGATACTTTTCCTATAAAACATATTCCTTGAGAATCTTTTTTTTCGGCTGTTCGTAATTTTGCTTTCATGGCCAAAACTCTCACTTGTGGTTTTAAATAATTACCAATAGGAAATAAGGATTTTTTAATTTGATCTTGCGTTAATGTCCATAAAAAATAACTCTGATCTTTATTCTTGTCTTTGGCTTGTAAAAGCTCATTACGGATTGCGGATTTTACTACCCGCCGACGAACGTAATGACCAGTGGCTATAAAATCCGCGCCTTCTTTTAAAGCTAATTCAAGAAATAGTTTAAATTTTATTTCACTGTTACAAGCAATATCCGGATTCGGTGTACGACCAGCCGCGTATTCTTTAAAAAAATAATCGATAACTTGTTCTCGATATTCTTTTGTAAAATCATACATTTTAAACGGAATACCAATTTTTGCCGCCACAGCCATCGCATCACGTTTTTCGTCTCGCCAGCTACACGTATCTTTAAATTTAATACCGTCCGGAGTGGGTAAACCGTCCCAACATTTCATATAAACACCAACCACATTATAACCGGCTTTTTTTAATAAATACGCCGCCACCGACGAATCTACTCCGCCAGACATCCCCACGAAGACCTTTCTTTTAAGAGGGGTATTTGTTTGTTTATGCTTATTCCAAATTCGTGCCATATTCGTTTCGTTCACCGGGCCTAATGTAGCCCCAGCATTAAAAGTACCGGGAATGTCAGTTTTGTCCATTTCCCGTTCGTGAATCTTATTCGGCAGAGGGATGGTGGCAAAAATCTTGACGCTCTCGCCTTCGATCACCACTTCATCGATAACGAGCTTTATTATATCCTTTTTCAGCCGTTCTGTCACTATTTTCGGGTCGTTTATTTTACTCAAAAACTTGTGACAGGTCTCTTTGAAGAGGTCGATTTTGGCACCGACATCGTGCTGGACGTTGAGTTTGATCTTGAGCGCGTCCCGCTCGGAAATAAGTTTCTCCTCGCTTAATTCGAGATCGGTTTTTTCCTTTCTGAATTCCGGTAATGTCATTGCTTCGGCTTTAAAGGCTTCGGTGATCCGCTTCTTGGCCACCTCCAGTTTCTTGATTGCACCGGCGATGTAATCTAGGCGACCCTCGATACTTTTGGCGCGCTCTTCGTTCAGGATGGATTCATCACGGAAAGTATTGAATATCTCCTCTGGGTTTTCGAGGATAGATTTCACCGTGTTCCAGACGATCGGCTCGATCTGGTCTGCTCGCAAATACGGACTATTGCAATTCTCTTGCGGAGTATTGTTCGCCCGGCTTTTACAGTAGTAGTAAATCACGCCGCTCTTTTCCTGGTGACCACGATATCTAAGACCATCCTTGGCGCACCGGATAAGCCCTTGCAGTAAATATGTCTGCTTGGTGCATCGCTTGGCAAACATCAGATTTTTTCGGGCTTGCAGTAATGCTTTCTTGTGCTGTTCATCGGATACGATTCTCGGTATCTCGATCGGATGCCATTCCTCTTTATCCCGTCTGATCTGGCGTACTTTCGGCTTCCCTGTCCGTGGATTGGCCACGTCGAGCTTCACTGTCCGGTTCTTACCGCAAGACCACCGGCCGGTATACGCTTCATTGGCCAAGACATTCCTAATCGTCACCTCGCTCCACCAGCCCATCGGATATTTTTTCAGTCCTTTCATCTTCCGGTTCTTTTCCGTATTTTTCAGCGCGTCATATTTGGTGGGGATTTTAAGTTCAAATAGCTTCGCCTGAATCTGTCTGATGTTGAGCTTATCCTCCGTATACCAGTCATAGATCATCTTTACGACTTTGGCCTCGGTTTCATCAAGTTCATGTTTTCCTAACGGGTAGTTATATCTATATCCGAACATAGGCCGACCGCCATTGAACTTTCCGGATTCGATTCTTCGCTTCATGCCGCGCTGGGTTCGCTCCATTATCTTCGCTCTCTCGAATTCGCTGAACGCGCTTAGGATCGTAAAGAGCAGTTTGTCGTTGGGAGTCGATCCGAGCTCACCGGTTTTGAAATGGATTGTGACGTTTTTCTTTTTGAGTTCCTCGAGAATGATGAGCTGGTTGTAGGTATCTCGGCCGATACGATCCGCGTCGTAGACTAAAAAGTATTGGACATCATCATGGGTTTTTAAATATTCACGAAAGGCAGTAAGTGCCGGACGGATAAGTGTCGCTCCACTGAAGCCGTCGTCTATAAACATCATCGACTCGTCCGGGACCGGCAATTTGTGATTCGCCGCATATTGCAACATACCGCCGATGCCGTGGATTTGCGTATCGATGGTCTGATTATTCTTTTGTTCCTCGGTCGATACCCGAGCGTAAAGGACTGATTTCATATTTTTATGCTTATTTTCTTGGTCAACCAACACCCTATACTAATTTCTCCGACAAGCTAATCGGTAGTTGCCCACAGCGCGTTTATTTGCCGTCTGCCGCCCAATTCTTGATTTTTTCGATCGTATCTTTGGGATATTGGTTTCTAGCCAGACGCAGTCTTATCTCGTACGGAATAATATTCCAGCGATCCTCCGGGGTCAGTTCGGCAAGATCGTGCTCGCTGAGATGAATGGTTTCTTTCGGTTTACCCTCCACACGATCCAGAATTTCTTTTATGGCCGATAGCTTCACGGCATCATTTTGACTCCCCATTAGAGCTACGAGCATTTCGTTGGCCAGACGAAAGTTTTGCTCACGAATACGTACGCCGGCTTTCCGGACGACCTCCGTTGTTTCATGGTGAATGGCATCCATTTCCTGTTCGTAAAGACGATAGGTTTCGCAGAGCGTGCCTGATTCCTTGAACCAGTCTTTGATGCTTTGCTCGGTAAATTTTGCTTTTCTACTTTTTTCGAATTTCCGATTAATGTCATCGGCAATGTTTTGATAGGAATGCCCTTTATATTTCAGCTCGAGCGCATGTTCGTGGTATTTGGTTATGTGTTTTAATTTGGCCATAAAAGTAGAGTTAAGTGGAGTTTTTCTGGCTCTCGCTTGGCATTATTTTCGGCTTCCCGAGGACCCGATCGAGAATAAATATGGCCGCTTCAAGTTTGACCATGTCGTTTTTGCTATTCAGCAGGGACACTACGATTTCCGCTCCTTTGAACGGATTCCGCTCAAATATATTCATCGCCCATTCCCATTCTTTATTTTTGATTTCTTTTTTCATGGCTTCATTGATTTGATTAATTTCTCCCGACTTTCAACCAGCGCGTCGAACGATTCCTCGTCTTTCTGCTCGGCGTATGCGCGTTTATTCTTGAGTTCGTCGAGTGCCCTCTTTTTCTGATAAAAGTCCTCATAGGCCTTAAGATCGGGACCCACCGCCCAACCCCAGTTCGGATGTTCCTTTTTCACATGGCGACGGGATATGGCTTTGACCTCGAGCAAGTGCTGAACGATACCGGCATCAGTAAGGCCAACGATATCGTTATGGACCCGTCGGGGATTTATGCTTTCCGGAAACTTCCGCTTTCCGAATTCAAACGCTCGTACTATTTCTTTCGATTCGCCATATACCCAAAGCGGATATTTGAGCGGCACGGTTTTCAATTGTTCGAGCATGATCTCGAACTCTCGGATGAGATTGTGATCCGCTTTATTTCCCAAATCGTATTCGGTTTTTACGGCCTCGGCCGGCTGGTTGTATTTCATACGATGAATTTGAAAAGTGTCTCCAGCGTGTATTTCTTGAGCCATCCTTGTTTTGCGGCTTCTTGGATTTTCTTGAATCCTTCGATGAGTCGTTTGTCCTCAAAAGGCTCTAGGTTCTTTGCTGGTCTTAAATTGCGTTTTATAAATGCCTCCCACTGACTCTTGGTTTGAAAATCCGGCTCGATGGTATCCGCCCAATTACCAATAATACGGATGTGTTTATGCTTGCTCTTGCCACACCAATCAACGAATTCTTTAAGTGTCATCGGAATTTCGATGGCATCCGACGATGTAATCTTTTGTATGTTTAGTTTTGTAGGGATTACCTTTTGTAGCGTTCGTTTATCGAAATTCGGTTTATGAATTTCGCTTTTCGAAGAGGTTACGAGCACATCTTCGCTTTCCGAAGAAGTCTTTAAGAGGATGCCCGGACCCAGGCGATAGAAGATATTTTTGCCTCGTCTTTTGTCTTTGGTATCGAGAATCGTGCCGTCGCGGTCTCTCGCTTCTATCCAGCCCTTCTGGATGCATCGGTCTATAGCTTTGGATATCGCTCCGGACTCCCGGCCGGTTTTGTGTTTGAGCTGTGAGTGCGATATCCAGTCCTCGACTTTCCGCATCCCCTTCTCCCGATCCAAAATCCAGCCCAGCGTAGCCCGGGTCACAATAAGCACGACGCGGAGTTCGGTATCGGACATTTCCTTCATCAGGCCGTTGAAGATGATATTGGGCGTTTGAGTTGTGTTCGGGATATTGGCCATATTATTCGTGTAAAAGTGCTTTGAGCTTGCGAATCGCGCTCACGAAATCCCTCACATTAACTTCGGAGTCTGGATAAAAATTGTATTCATCGGCTAATACAGACCGCATTTCCGAGTCCACAAACACAAATGACCGACGGCCTGGGTCCTCGGTCTGATCCAATCCCAAGAGCTGTATTCCTCGCGCGAGTAGAAAACAGCTCAAATAGAAATTGGTAGTGCTATAGATTGATTGCGATTTTTCGGTTTTCATACTTATTCTTATTATTTTGTTCGCTTGCAGGAGTGGAGGAGACTGGTTCCGGTTCGGGCAAAGAAAGCAAGAGATCCCAAAGCTGGCGGATGCGATCCTTCTTGTCTGGCGATTCCCTGTAGATGACTTCCGTTTGGAAGTTGGGAACTCTTTTTATTCTCATATTTACTCCGACCCCGAAACGCAAAAGAGCTCGCGATCTGTCACCACATAATGTGATAACGAATCGCGAGCTCTTGAACTCGGAATACCTTTCAGGCCACCCCTTGGGGCGGAATTTTGCTATTCGGTTGTAATTATATTATAGCACCGATCTCGAAATCGCCACAAGGACCGGCATTGTGCATAAGTTATTTATCTTTGGACCCTTCATTAGCTTTCATCTTCTGATCCTGCCTGTAGTCCAAAAGCTTGACTATAAGATTAGCCAGGCGATCGGTAAAAACTTCCTCCATCTGCTTAACCGTCATGCCTTTTGGCAAAGTGCGCGGCTTCCATTCCTTTTTGTTGTTTTTTGCCTTTGGCATATGTCTCATAAATTCTCCTCGATCTCAACAGCATCGTCTTCATCCACGCCAAGATCGTCCATAATTTCCTGCACACGCTCAGCCGTGTCCTGATCGAGATCGTGACTTTCCATAAGTTCTTTTACATCTTCGTCCGGAGCTTCTTTGCCCGGTTCGTTTTCAATTGGATCGTTGTCATCTGCCATAACTATTTGATAGCTATACTTCGTGCCATGCGATCAACGATGCTATCGAGATCGAATGTCTCGCGTTCTCCTTCGCAGGCTTTACGTTCGGCTTCTTCGTAATTACCGCATTGCGTGGCACGAGTAGTGAATGTGAAAATGGCAGTCTTTCTATCTGCTTGCGTTGAACCTGTTGAGTAAAGCGGAAAAGCATAGGCATATTGCGTATAGATACTGCCGGCCGCGCCTTCAACGACAGTCGTGCGGCAATATTCGCGATTATCAACAAATCGCTTCTCGGTCTTGCCTGCCCGAGCGGTTTCTGATCCGACTTCGGTGCAAGTAAACGACTCATTCAAAACCTGAACCTGCGGCGGCCAGTCGACGGTATTAATATATTCAGTAAGCAAAATGTCCGGGTACTGGAATGTTACGCCATTGCTCGTCGTGGTCTTCCAGAGATCATTGCTCGGGCATGCGGTGAATTCGCACTTGGGTCCGGTACGGCCGACATACGATCCATCCGGACAAAGCTTGGCTTCCTGTGTGCAAGGAACCTGCCCGGAACCTGCTGAATTCAATTGCCAGATTGAGTAATTAAGATATCCGGCGAAGCTGACCCACGCGATGTAAGGCACTAGAAGCCATGCGGCCGGGCGGGAGATTTTTGCAAAAGCAATGATCGTGGCAAGAATAGCAAGCCAAAGAAATATGATCTCAATAAGCGCACCGCCGGGAGAATGCAGACCGAAAAAGATGATTGACCATAGCGTGTTTAAGACCAGTTGGCCGATAAAAATGCCGAGAGCTATTTTTACGTCCTTGCGATCCAATCCCTTTTTCCAGACTAGAAACGCCGCAATGCCCATAAGAGCAAATAATGTCGTCCACACCGGACCGAACACCCATGCCGGAGGATTAAAAGCCGGTTTGACGATCCCTGCATACCAGCCGGCGATGGACGGCGTGGTAAACACCGAGCCGATAATGCCGGCGAGCTCGGAAACGACTATAGCGATAATAAGTTTGAGTGTGTTGCTCATATTTCTTTAAGGAGTCATTTTTGTTGACCTATCCAAGCGATAAAAAAGATGGGACAAAAGACTCAATGCATCGAGACAATCCTTTTCAGTAAACAAACCCGAATCTTTTAAGTCCGACACTACTTCATGTGCGACGACATTTCTCCCTCCGACCACTATTCCGTGGGAAAATTCTCGATGAGCATTTTTGATATTTTTTATTGTGTCTGGATCAAAGTCCGTTCCATCGGTTCGTTTAAAATTCTCTGTAACAGATAGGACGGGCGATGCCAATTTGAAAACATTCTCCATCATTGGTGCGGCATCCTCGATTGTCGATCCCGATTTATTTTTTACTGCATTTATATATACCTTTGCAGTCTCCAAAAAAGCAGTGTAGTAATTCTCGTCTTCGTAATATTGTTTTGAAGCTTTTTGAACCTCGGGGTGCATATATCGCCAATGGTAGAACGCATACTCGGGAATCAATCCATGAATTTTTTTAACAGCACTTCCCATGGCTTCGACTGGAAGCTCCGAATCTCTTTCCAAAGTTTGAATAAGCGGTTTTACCTGATCTCTTATCTCGGTCGGCAACTTACTAAACCATTCCGGAATATTGACGCCAGTGGTTTCGGATAGTTTGTTTTCACGTTTCGCCGCTCTTTTATTGCGCCAATCTTTTTCTAGCCATCGAATCATGCTCTGTAAATATATCCTTAGTTCGGCCATTTCTGGATGATCCCAAATCAAGGATTGGCGATTCGTCTCGATTACGTCTTCCGCAATATCATCTATAAAATCAACCTCAAGCCATCCGGTTAAATATGAAAAGAAGTGGCTCGACTCACTATCCGAGAAATATTCAGCTTGATTTACCAATTTATTTCTAGAAAAAAGAACGACGCCGCGCATATTTGTTTTTGGAGAAATAGGTTTTTCCGTTGCGATAAGATGTCCGGTAACTTGGCTTTTTCGTGAATACTCACTTTCCATGCCGATATCCGCTGGCACATCCCACTCAATCTCTTTATCGAGGCCGGCATACTTGCGTTCGTTTGTGACCTCGATGGGAGTACCTGAATTGTGCTGAAGGGTAATTTTGAAACTGGCGTCGATGATAAATATTTTCGAGAGACTTGTGGCTATGTCTTCAGGCAAAAAGTCCGAGTCTCTCTGAAGATTTCTCAATGTGATCGTCGTGCCGTGCTCTGCGGCACCGCATGCCTCATCTTTCTTTACGATCACGGGAGAGTATTCCTTGTCTGCTCCCTTGATATCTTCCCATCGCATTATAAAAACATTCAACTTACCATCTTTCTTCGTAGCAATTTCAATCTCATGTGATATTCCAAAAAACGAAAGCTTCCCCAGCCCCTTTTTGCCTATGGCCTTTCGTCCTTTCGCCGAGGCATGATCGCCATCGTCGTCTCGACGATTTCTGCCGATTCTTAAAAATTTACTATTGATGTCATCGAAGCTCATTCCAATTCCATCATCTTCTATGGTGATCTCTTTGTTGGCGGTGTCATCTTTAAGATTCAATTTAATATTTTCCGCATCAGCGTCATAAGAGTTTGCTATAAGTTCCGCCAAAACTGGCGGTAACGTCGAATACATCCGAACACCGAGATGCTCTATCGTATTCGGATCAAACGTCATTTTTAATTCTTGTCGTGGCATAAGGGTGGTTTACTGAACGGACTCGACAATCTGCTTGCCGATTATTTCAGCGAATTTGGGCGGTACGGCATTGCCTATCATTTTGGCGATGGAAGCCATGCTTGTGCCGATGAATTGATAATTTTTAGGGAAAGTCTGCAGTGTCGCTCCCTCTCTCAAAGAAATGGCTCTGTCTTCGTCCGGATGAGCGAAGCGCCCGTTGCTGATGCTGAAAAATTTAGTCGTGATCGTCGGAGATGGCCGGTCCCACCACATGCGTCCGTAGGTATCATAAAACTTCTTCTCTCCAGAAGAGTAACAATCCAGCTGATATCCTTTTTTATTTTGCCACTTTGAACGATCACCGCCGTTTTTGTTCGTCATTTGCAGTCGCTTAATGTTTTTATCACTTAGATTCGCGGCTGTGTGAAGAAACGAATCGTTACTTATCGTACCGGCTTTTATCTTTTGAAAGCCATTTTTTGTTCCAAGCACGTCTCGTACAGTTTTTTGTTTATTGGTCGGCCTCGGTAGAGAAATTATCGAAACCCGAGAAGCCAAAAGTGTGAAGCGTCTCCTTTTCTGCGGTATACCATACAAAGACATGTCCGTAATATCATGCGCCACGTTATAGCCCAATAATTCAAGTACGGCGATAAAATTCCCCATGGGGCTATCTTTCTTGGAAGAAATGCCGGGTACATTTTCAACCAAGACGATGCCAGGCAAGAAATACTCGACGAATCTCTGGAAATCGATGATCAGATTTTTAGTCTTTTTGGACTTTTCCTTGCTCGTTCGGATAATGCTCCAGAATTGACACGGAGCGCATCCGGCGAAGATCATACTGTCGTCGTTTTTTGTGATTTTCAAATCTCGCTCGAGATCGGCAGGTGCGTATTTAGTTATATCTCTTTCCAGAAAAATCGCCCCTTTATTGTTTTTTTCAAAAGTGGCCTTGCACGATCCGTCGTTATCGACGCCGGCAAGAACCTTGATGCCGGATGCCATCAGTCCATTGGTAAGGCCTCCGGCTCCGGAAAAAAAGTCTACTGCTTTTAATTGATTTCGCTTTGGCATAAAAAATGGGGACAGTTATTTACATTTTAGCACTTATCCGCCGAGTTTAGAAATCATTTTTTGTCTCGTTCCTTGCCGCCGGTAAGAAACTCGGCGATCTTGGACAAAGTCTTCTCCGGTCTCTTTTTCAAATCGGACTCCCAAACGTTCAAGACTCTCCAGCTGAGCTTTTTCAACTTCCGTTTATTCCGTGTGTCGCGATCGATATTGGTCGATATCTTATTCCTCCAGAAAGGAGTAAGCTTGCGACTGGTTTCTTTGAAGCGTTTACCATGCCAAAAATCTCCGTCTATGAAAACGCAAAGCTTCTTTTTCGGGAGAGCGAGATCGGGACTACCCGGTGCCTTGCGATAATGCTTTTGAAAATAAATTTTTTCCTTTCTTAGATAACTGAAAATTTTCTTTTCCAATGCCGTATTCGTTCCCCTGACTCGAGACATCAACCAACTTCTTTTCCGCTTGGAGAAAATATCGGCCATAGGAGATCAAGCATACACATTCACTTTCTCGTCCACGTAATTGTCGTAAACGTGGAAATATACCTTTTGGGTTCGGTCTTCACAGTCTTCCTTGCTGTATGCCGGTTCTGGAAGCTCGTCATAAAGAATTCCTTGAATGGTAATTTTTACATCCGCTTGCGTTTCCTGTTTTTTCTTCCAGTCCAGTACCAGTTTTTCCGTTTTCAATTTCGCTAATAGTTCTTTGGCTATTTTTTTAACTTGATCGGTCTCGGTCGGGTTCAAACTTTCCTTGCGGAGAATATCGAAAACCGCCAATTCCTCCTCGGTCAGATTCTCGGAAACAGCCCGTGCATCTTCCGCGCTTAATTCTTTTGCAAGCTCAACAAGCTGATCAAAGAAAACGTCAAGGTCGTGTGAACCGCTATTATATTCATGGAGGAGTTTATTGAGCCGGTCGAGAAAATGCTTGCGAAGTTTATTCTTCCGGATCATCTCCTTGATTTTTTCCTCAAGCTCAGCACTCAAATGCTCGGCTTCGATGTTCTTGGTATCCGAATCATCGAAAAACTTTCGCAAAGCCTCGAAATCAATCTTGCTCAAGTCTTTGAGCTTCGGCGTATCCTTGATTACATACTCCCCGGCTCGGATAGAACGATCCAGTAGGTTTTCAAGATCCTTCTTTACCTGCGAGACATCAGTATCTTCGTCAATGACTTCCCGTATACGCGAAGCGATTACTTTGTAAGCCGTCACTTCTTGGTAATAATCTTCAGCTTTCGGCTCTGGCAGGATCGCTCGGTAATATTTATAAGCATCACCGGCAAGCTCGAGATATTGCTGTTTCGTTTTTTCATCCTGCAAGATTCTATTCGTGAATACATCAACTAGTCTGATTTTCTCGACATCTTGCGCTTCAAGTAATTCGTTGATATCAAGCTCAATAGTCTTCAAAAACTGGCGTGTTTTCGAAACGGTCGAGAATAAAATCTCTACCAGCTCATTTTTATCCTGAATAATTTCATCGCCACCGCTTTTCGTTGAAGCATAAATAGCCAGTGCCTTCTGCAAATTCCGGAATACACCGATGTAGTCAACGATAAGTCCGTTTGTCTTGCCCGGATACACACGATTCGCTCGAGCGATAGTCTGCATGAGCGTGTGATTTTTGAGTGGCTTATCAAGATATAACGTCGAGAGATTGGGCACATCGAAACCGGTCATCCACATGGCGCAGACGAAAACGATTCGCAGATTGCTGTCCGGGTCTTTGAATTTTGTTTCCAAGTCCTCATTCAAAATTCGAGCACGCAAAGGGCGCATATCTATCTCAAATTCTTCCATGTCGGCGATCTCGTTTTGGCTTTGGCTAACCACCACAGCCATATCTATGTTCTCGTATCTCTGCGCCTGTTCTCTCAGAACTTCCCTTTCATGTTCGTCATTCGCTTTAGACGCGGCGATATTCATTTTGGCCAGATGTCGTTGCATTTCGGCTTTAACTTTCGCATACATACGGACCGTAGTTTTCTTATCGATGGAAACTACCATCGCCTTTCCGTCATATCCTCGGGCCGTGAAGTGCGCCACAATATCTTCCGCGACTTTTTTGAGACGATCCTCTCTTGTAATCAAATGATAGAAGGTCGAAAACTCTTGCTCGAGTTTTTCTTCTTCATCGGTCGTCAGCTCGTAAAAATCCATCACTTTCTCTAAGTCCTTTTGGATTTCAGGATTCTCATTTTCCAGTTTCGGTACTCGATTTTCATAGTAAAGCGGCACGGTCGCACCATCTTCCACTGATTGAGCAAAATTGTACGTGGAAACATAATCACCGAATGTCTCTCTTGTTTTCTCCTCGCCTTTGGCCATAAGCGGCGTACCGGTAAAGCCGATGAACGACGCTTTCGGCATGGCGATACGCATATTCTGCGCCAAGCGGTCATATTGCGTTCGGTGCGCTTCATCTACCATCACGATAATGTCGCCTCGCTCTGATAGGATCGGCGGTTTCTCCTCGGGCTTCGTACCGAATTTATGGATGAGCCTAAAAATGTGCCGGTGATCTTCGTTTAGGAGTTGGCGCAGGTTTTGGATTGAATCGGCATGGACTTCCTCTTCGTACACCGCGCTACAAGCGGAAAAAGTTTTATAAATCTGTTTATCGAGTTCCGTTCTGTCGGTTACGACAACAAAGGTAAAATTGCCGGTCATCTTCCGGAATACTTTTTGCGAAAGGAAAATCATTGAATAGGACTTACCGGACCCTTGTGTATGCCAAAAGACCCCGAGGCGACCGTTATTCTTATCGCGGTTCTTGATCTGCTCAAATGCTTGATTTACGCCTAGCAATTGGAAATATCGGGATATGGCTTTTATTCTCTCTCGGAAAGAATCATCGAATAGCGTAAAATTCTCGACGATATCGAGAAGCCGTGAAGATTCGCAGGTGCCTTTGATGACCGTTTCCAAACTCACACGCCCTTCTTCGTCTTCGCTTTTTATCTTCTTCCATTCATTGAAATGCTCGTATGCGGATGTAAACGTGCCGACTTTAGTTTCAATACCGTTGGAAATGACAATGAAGGCGTTATGCCAAAATAGTTGAGGGATGGTGTCTTTGTAATCACGAATATTTTCCTGATACGCGTTTCGCAGATTTTTATGCGATGCCTTGAGTTCGATCAAAACAAGTGGCAAACCGTTCACGAATCCGATCAGATCCGGACGACGCTTATGTAGCTCGCCGGTAATCCACATCTGCGAGACCAAAAGAAAATCGTTTTTTGCCGGATTATCGAAGTCCATTACTTTGATAGTGATGGTCTCGAATGATCCATCCTCGCCCCGAATTTCCGCTTTTACGCCGTCCTTAATGAGTTCGTGTATATCGTGGTTAGCATTTACCAAGCTGGCTGTAGAACGATCGCGTGTCAGTTCCACAATCGCTTGAACGATCGCCTCTTGTGGCGCATCTGGATTGAGCTTTTCGAGTACCGGTTTTAGACGATTGATTAAAACGACTTGTCCTTGATTTTCTCGTCCCAAAAGCGCGTCTCCTTCTTCGGAATAAGCATTTATAAAATTCTTCGCGCCCCAAAGCTCGCCAAAAATTTTGACGGCTGTTTGCTCAATTAAATTATTTTCTGAAAACTCGTTCATAATCTTAAATTTTAACTAAGGCGATCATTCGATCTATCGAATCTTTTAATTGTTCTGGTCTATACATCGGCCTAGCCGCATTATCTGGATGGTGAATCCGGTTTCTTACATATGTCATCAGTGTTTCCTCCTGGGGACCCTTGATAGGATCCGGCCATTTTATTTCCTTGGTTTGTCCTTTGGACACAAGCCAATTTTCCATATCATCTTGGGATACTCTTTGCGATGGAGTCGTTTTTAATTTATCTTCTATTGAAGAATACAAATCATCGTGGAACTCAATCGTAGGCAAATCATACGCGAAATAACAAATCTCGCCCCATGATGGACTCCATTTGAGCAATCCGAACCCTGAAGCACGAGCGTCTTTAATCGCTATATCAGCACCACTTTTTGTACAGACCTGGAGTTTGATATCTTTGTTGTCGTAAACATTTTTGAATAAAAATGGCGAGTGCGTTGAAGCCATTATCTGAGTCTCGCTCGAGATTTCTTTGAGATGGTCAAACAATTTATCTTGGAGCTTTGGATGCAAATGCAACTCCGGTTCGTCAATAATGATGACGATTTTCTCTTTCGAAATTTTTGCCATTGCCTCAAGAAGTGCGATAGCAATGCCCATTTCAATACCGGAACCACCATGATCAACCGGCAGTTCAAACCCATCGAAAGAAAAAACTATCTCGGAATGCTCATAAGGTGTAAGAGTTTTTAAGAGGCTCAAATCAATATTCTCCACTCCTAATTTATCCAGAATTTCGTTGGTGGCTGTGATGGTCTTTTTTAAGGTGTCGCCATCCGTTTCAGATATGACTTTTTCGTGTAGCTTTTTTCTTTCGTGCTTGAAGTGATCGGCATCCGCCTTGCCTCGCTGGCCCTTATCAAAACGCCAATTCAGATCATTGATAATATTTGTGAATGATGAGCTGTATCCTTTGGTCAATTGTTTATTCCTCGCTTTTGGGAAATAAAAGGCTCTTGGCAATTCAACATCAACTCCCGGGAATGAAAGCTGTCGTTCGGTAAATTTAAAGTCGTTAGAGCTACTTTTCCTTGACTGAGACCATCCCTCTTCGCCTCTTGAAGCTACCGGAACGACATAATGAGAAACCGTCACAAGATCAGAAAATGCTTTCCCCGGAGCGGATCGTTCACGTTTCTTTGCGATAAGTGCTACTTTATCGCACTCTACATTCTGGGTCGCAAAACCATCAGGAAGCTTAGCGGTGAAGTTCTCAGTAAATTCAACGGTTATTTCAATATCATTTTCTCCACCCTTATAAAAGTCATTAACATCCAATCGCGAAGCAACAAAACCCGGCGAAAGACAAAAATTAACAGCTTCCAATATCGCGGTTTTGCCGGTTCCATTATCACCTATAAAGATACTAAAATCAGAAAATTCTATTGGTGACTCAAGCTCGCCAATGCCTCTGAAATTTTTGATTGTTACTGATTTTAATTTCATAGGTTCTGATTTTGGCTAGAGTCGGAGACTTGCAGACCATTTTTAAAACCACCGATCCCTTTTTTAAGGTTTCTAATCATTAGGTACAGTGGGGTAACCGTGTCCTCGAAATTTCTCACTAGTGATTCATCTGGAGGATATACGACTCTAATATTCATAAGATCTCTTGGGTAAATATGAGCCTGTGCGGCCCCTCTTTGTTTATGTGTTATTTCTTTTTGTCGGTCTTTTAAAAGAGAGTGATAGAAGTAAACAAAATCAGTAACTGATCTATTTATAAACGAGCAATCAGAAGCCCAAATATCTTCAAAATACAGATTCACAAAACCAGCATTTGCTCCAGATGCACTTATAGTAACCACAGGCCACGACGCGTTTGAAGTGTTGTGGTAGTATGCTGGCTCCATACCGCCGGCAACCACAGGCACATCACCAACTGTAATGGTATTTTTAGTAATATTTTTACCCTTTGAGATTGTAATTTTTTCTCCGATAGACATTATTTTCCAACCATCCGGAATTTTTCCTAAATCGGTACCGCTATTAACCATTTTAACTTTCTCGTGGCCTGGATATCTATAATTTACAAACCATTCAACGTAGATTAAATGTATTAACTTTTCAAGAATCTCTACAGAGAAAAAATCGACGTCTTTCCAATCAATCTTTGCATACGGCTGAATTGCTTTAATTATTTCCGGCTTGAGTTTCACGCTATCGACTGTTTGATTCTTAAGAAAACTACTCAGTTGTTCAAACTGTTCTTTGATAGGTAGTTCTTCATTTATCTGACCAGCTACTCCCACATAATCATTTGGATTTAGAGAATAGTTATTTTTGCGAATCTGATCAATCGTGGCAATCTTACAGATCCCTTTTATGTCAGTGTATTTTTCAGAACCTTTTTCGTCACGATACCGTTTTACGATTTCAGAAATATACTTCACATGCTCATCCGTCCATTCCCGGTGTGCTCTGTCAATTTGACTATAAATATTTCGGGCATTTATAAATAAAATCTTTCCTTTGCGATTAGACTTCTTTTTTCCTTTATCTAGAAACCAAAGAGTGACAGGTATCACAACGTTATAAAACATATTCGGACCGACAGCGACCATCACATCCACCAGATCATCATCGATAAGCTTGGTACGAATTTCTTTTTCGCTATGTCCTGCATCGCTTGCGGAGTTCGCCATAACGAAACCTGCCCGGCCTGTATTCTTCAACGCACTCAAGAAAATCTGAATCCAGAGATAGTTGCCGTTGTCGTTTCGAGGTATGCCATACGGAAAACGCGGATCGTCTTTAATGCGCTCCTTATCGATACCATTGACGTTGAATGGAGGATTGGCCATCGCGAAGTCGAACTTGCCGACCGAACGGTGCAAATCTTCGTAGTAGGTATTCCCCTGCCTGATGTCTCCGGATAAGCCGTGAATGGCCAAGTTCATTTTGGCTATGCGAACCGTTTGATCCGTTTTCTCCTGTCCATAAATGGATACTTCGCGAGATGCTTTTATTTTCTTGCCGTTCTCGAAGTGTCTCTTGATGAACTCAACGGACTGCACGAACATGCCTCCAGAACCGCAAGCTGGGTCATAGATGTATCCCTTGAATGGCTCGAGGATTTCGACGATCAACTTGACGATAGATGATGGCGTGAAAAATTCCCCACCGCCGGACCCGTCCGCAATCGCGAACTTACCCAAGAAGTACTCATAGATTCTCCCGAAAGCATCGCCCTCAATGTTGTCGGGTATCTGATTGAAATTTTTAAGAAGCGTGATGATAGATCGGCTATCCAACTTTTGAAACGACTTCGGCAAAATACCGGCAAGCTCTTTATTTTCCGCTTCAATCTCTTTCATCGCGTCATTTACAGCCTTACCCATATCTGTCCCTTCCGGTAATTCTATAAGGTATGAAAATCTGGCTCTTTCAGGAACGAACAGCGTGCCTTGAGCATGGTAGTCAGCTGAAGACACCGGACGTTCGCGAGCGACGGATGCGCCACCATAGTTTTTTGTCTTGGCCTTTCGCTCTGTCGTGATTTCTTTTTCGGTCTTGCTGAATTTGACCCCGGCGAATTTGAGGAATATCAAACCCAAGACTGGCTCGGCAAACTCATTGAGACGCAAAGCCGAATTGGCCCTCATGTGATCGGCCGCTTCCCACAATCTATTTTCTAAGTCTTTGATATTGGTCATAGTGTTTTTTCTTCTTTGAAGCTGAAGTAGCCGTTCTTTGTAATAATCACGTGATCCATTACATCAATTCCCATCAGCTTTCCGGCTTCAGTCAGTCTTTTCGTCACATCCCGATCATCCTCGGATGGTTTCGGGTCTCCGGACGGATGATTGTGAGCGGCTATGATCTGTGCCGCAGAGTATTTAAGAGCCGGTTCGAAAACCTCTCGTGGATGGACTAAATTCGCATTCAGCGTGCCCATGGATATCGTCTCTTTGTGAACCAGTTGATTTTTCGCGTTCAGATATAACACCACGAAATGCTCTTTCTTGAGGTCGCGCATGTCAGAAAGCTGTGCCACTGCATCCTTCGCGTTGTTTACCACCGGCAAGTTCGTGTCATTCACTTCCAGCGCGCGCTTCGCGAGTTCAAAGGCGGCTAGCAGTGTTGTTGCCTTACCGGTATCAATGCCGCTTATTTTTGATAAGTCCTCGTATGTCATCTGTAACAATCGCTTTTTGGAATACTTCGATAAAATCTGCGATGCTATCTCGATGACATTCTTCCCCTTCGTGCCAGTGCGTAAAAGAATCGCCAAAAGTTCAGAGTCCTTCAAATTCTCGACCCCTTTCGCTAGGAGCTTCTCTCTCGGTCTATCTGATTTTGGCAAATCTTTTATTTTCATATTTATCTTTCGCCGCTTAGAACTCTCTCGAATGCTTCGAGATTACCCATGGCATCGTTTACGGGATTGTGGTCGTGCGCTGTAACTCGTAGTTTTTTCCATGAGCTCGCATTGGTAAAGTCGCCGACGAGTCCGGCATAAAAATCACCGATCCTTCGTGCGGAATGGCCGAATGGATTCCTGCCGAGGAACAGGTGGAAATAGTAATTTATGAATTGCCAATCGTAGGCCGGATTGTCGCTTACGAAAAGCGGCCTGAATCCTTTCTCGATCACGGACAAAATCCAGTTATCGAATTTTTCGAACGTTTCCTTGGTCGTACCTGTCCCGTGGAATGTCTGCCGTGATGGATAAGAGACCGCGCCAAATTCAAACCCCACCGGATCATTCAGTGTCGGTGCCGGACCGTGCCCCTCACAATCCACGAATATTAAGTTTTTGACGGCGATTTCCTCTGGCATATATTTTATGTTTTGGCTTTATCAAGAAGCCATTCCCAAAGCGGCTCAAATTTTACTGTCATGCCATCTTTTTTAACCTCTCGTTTTTCGTTCCAGGTAACCACGGAAAGTTTTTCAACTTCAAGCTCTTTGCCTGCTTCTATCAATGCCTTCACTTCTCTTTCTTCAACAGCGCTTCCAGTTGAATCGTAGGCAACCTGTATGAGTTCGGTGACTTTATAGCCATCCTTAAGGACGAAGTCTATTTCTCGATCGTTCTTGGTCGTGTAATAGAAAATCTCTCGATTCGGTTCTTTGCCACGTTTGACGAGCTCGGTGAAAACCAGATTTTCCATCAACTTGCCGTTGTTCGGAGAGTGTTGAACGGCCTTGCCGGTAATAAATCCGTTGTCCACGACGTAGGTTTTCTTGGGCGCACGCAATCGTTGGCTCGTTTTGGTCGAGTAACGGCGCAGAGAAAATATGAGATAAGCCTCGGTGAGATAGTTAAGATAGTTTTCAAGCGTTACCTGACTTTTGAAGCCAAGAATGTCTGCCAGCCGCTTCGGTCCGTAGAGGCTCGCGAAGTTGTTCATCAAGAACGATCCGAGATTGCTTATCTGTTCGGCAAAGCGCACCTTATGACGCTTGATAACGTCTTTAAAGAGAACGGCGTCAAAAAGCACGTCGAGATAGCCGCGCGGCTCAAGTTCTTTGGTAACAACTTCCGGATAGCCGCCATTCATCATGTATTGGTTTATATATCCAAGCAGTTTTCCTTTTTCATCCGGCAAAACGAGCTTTTCAACCGAGACCTCATACTGCTTGGCTTTCAACACTTCCTTGAAATCAAACGGCATTATTTCTATCGGTATGTGTCGGCCAGTTAGGTGCGTGGCAAGTTCTTTGGAGAGTAGTTGGGCATTCGATCCGGTTATAACGAGATTGTAACCGGCGCGGTGAAGACGGTTGACGAAAAGTTCCCACCTTGGCAGATTCTGTATTTCATCAAAGAGAATATATTTGGTGTCACCGTAAGCAAGCTTCAGCTCTGCCATTAGCTCGTCCAGGTCAATCTTTCCTTTTCCTTTTTCGGGAAGCGACTCGTCATCAAAATTAAAATAAGCAAAATCTTTATCTTTAAGAAGCATCAAGGCAAAAACCGACTTTCCGGCGCGACGCGGGCCGAGAATGACTTTTGCGAGATCGGAGCTTATTAATTTTTGCGCGTCCTGCTCTTTGGTGCGCGTTACATACGCCCTTGCGAGAAGGCGTTCTTTATCCTGCTTTTGCTTAGAAATTGTGGCTTTAAGCATAGTATTTATATTGTATTGTGCTTATTTATCCCTTTTAAGCATAGTACAGCTATTATATTATGCATAAGGGGAAAATGCAAGTGGTCGGCAAATAATCGTGAAAAATGCTATAAAATCTTGCTTTTTCACGATTATTCGAGGTTTTCTCAAATAGTACAAAAGTGTACTAATAGCGAAATGTGCTCAAGCTCTCAAATTTGGTCAAACGGCTTGTTTAGGATGCATGATGTGGCAAAGGTCGATTCTTGGTACAAAGTTCGCCACAGGGGCAACCAAGTGGGAGATTCGGGTAACACAAAACCGCCTTTCGGGCGGTCTTGGTTTTATATCGTGGCAACAGGGACTTTCGCATGTCGTCCCCTCTTGTGCGGCTCGAACTTCAGCGGACCGATAATCATCTGGAACTTCAGCCCTTCATTCGTGTATGTGGCTACATAGACCGTTTTTCGAGACAGCCGTTTAGTAATTTTTTTTATCATTGCTAATTACCAATTCGCCAATAAGCCTTTAAATAAAACAAGCCCAGAGAAATTATAAAACACAAGAAAAAAATACTTAAAACATTTCTATCTGAAATCGCATTACTCCTAAACATTTCAATAGTAATCAGGGCAAATCCACCGACACCACCCCAAACAATTGAAGGTTGAACAAATTTCTGAGAAAAAAGTGAAGGATATTTTTTAGAATTTAACGGTTTATCTGAATAATCAGAGCCATCCAAAAAATTCTTCATATTTAAAATACAATCGTTTCGCCGGGTTTAACTGATCCACCTATAATGTTTTTATTTATTTCGTGTACAGGCAATACAACTTTATTTTCGTTCGTTATTGATTTAATAATTTGTTCTTGTTTTGATTTTTCCTGAACAACTGCTTTTTTGGGTTCACTTTTTGCTTGAACACGCTCCGTTCGTATTTTTTTTAAACAGTCTTTACAGTAAACCGGCCGTTTTCCGTCAGGCTGAAAAGAAACCTTAGTAACTTTCCCGCAAGAAGCGCAAACAGTATCGTACTTATATGGACCATCGGCCTTTGACATACTTAACTCATTAATTTTTACAACTTGAGACTTAGGTTCGATCCCCTTCTTTTCTATTGGCGCAGGCACGTTGCTTTGCTGCACAATAACTTTATTGGCATCAATTTTACTTTTTTCTTCTTTAACTTCAATACTTTTATTCACTTTAACATCTGGTTTTTTAATTTCTTTAACGGGTTTTTTCCACCTTTCGGTGCGTGGCGGTAACGCGCTTAACTGTTTATGTTGTTCAATGGCTTCCTCTTCAAGAGAGCTTGCCCAACGTGAAATTTTATCTTCAATAACTTCTCTCGGTTTGGCAAAACGTTCACGGGATACCCTTATAATCTTTTCCCGATTACCATAATCAATATCGACAGGACGCAAAGTATTTGCCGAAAATGGCGTCGAGGCAACTCCATCAATCATCAATTTTAAATAAATTTGCCACTTGGCAAGATTGACCAAGTCTTCTTCCGTAAAAAACGGCACAAATTCTTTTACCAAAGCTTCAGCGTCGGTCGCTCCTACTCTAAAACAAATAATTGTGCCGACGTTTCCAAAAACAGCGGCTTGAACCTTCTCGTCAAGTTGTTCTATATACTGGTGAGCAATAATTAAATTTAGACGATATTTTCTCGCTTCCGATAAAATATTGGCAAACGATTCGGTAGCAAAGTTTTGAAATTCGTCGACGTATAAATAAAAATCGTTACGTTCATCTTCGGGCGTATCAATACGGCTCAAGGCGGCTAACTGAATTTGCGTAATCATCATCGCGCCCAATAACGCTGACGTATCTTCTCCTATTCTTCCTTTGGATAAATTAAGAATAAGAATTTTTTTGTTATCCATTATGTCACGAATATCGATGGATGATTTTACTTGACCAACCACGTTACGGATAAGCGCATTAGAAAGAAATTGCCCAACTTTGTTTTGAATTGGCGCTATGGCTTCCGCCTGAAAACGATCGGGATATTTTGAATATTCATCAATCCAAAAACTTCGCACAACCGGATCTTTAATTTTTTCCAGTACCTTTTTACGATAAGTTTTATCCGTCAAAATTCGTAACACACCCAACAAGGTTGAACCGGGATAGTCGAGTAAGGCCAAAATGGCGTTTCTTAAAACATACTCCAAGCGAGGTCCCCAAGAGTCGGCCCATATTTTTTTAAAAACACCGACAAGTCCGGAGGCAATTAAATGTCTAACTTCGGGGTTAACGGATTCCAAAATATTAAAAGCAATAGGAAACTCAAGATCGGCCGGATTAAAATAAACAACATCGTTGACTCTGTGTGAAGGAATAATGCTTAAGGCGGCTTCGGCTAATTCCCCGTGCGGATCAACAACCGCTAGGCCATTACCAGCCATAATATCGGAATACACCATTTGCTTAAGCAACTCCGACTTACCCATACCTGTTTTACCAATAATATAGGTGTGACGGCGTCGGTCGTCACGTTTAATACCAAAAAGCCGAGACTGATCGCGGTAATTAGTTTCAGCAAAGAATGTTATATCATCATTATTTGCCATACTATTTTATTGGTAAATTATCTGGGGTTTTTGGCTCTTTTTTCTCACTATGATTACTGGCATTGCCGACTCTTGTTTTTAACTCACTTCTATAGGGCAAACTTGATGGCGGTGGCGTGTGTTTAAATTCAGTCTGTTGAACCATATAACGAATAGGCGTGAATTCTGTTTTTGTTGGAAAATGCCAAATTGTCGCCAATTCCTCGGTGTTCATAACTTTAGGAACACGACCATAACTAACGCTCCTTTTTTTATAACGTGCCATTAACTTTGTTTTTTTTAAATTTTTACGCCATTCAATAAAAAAATAATGCGCATGAACCCCAACATGGGCCGTGTCGGGTTTAAGTGAATTTAAATCTTCAGTATTAAATTGCTTAAATGCCCCAATTAACGCCTCACGTCCGTGCTGGGCATTAAAACGATCTTTGGTTGCAATATATACCGACCGAATTTTTGTCTTAAATCCAATATGTTTAATTTTTCTTGACATTGCTTCGGCTTGTTCTCGCACAAATGGAGACAAAAGAGTAATCATTGGCCCTGTTTTATTATCACCCGGTTTAGCTTCTATAATACCAGACCCCCCGCTAAATTGATCAGACGCGGAACTGCCAAACTTACCAACTTCTGCTACAATATTACTTATAATTCCTGGCGCGTGCTTTCCTGAACCGGTAATTTTTTCAATTCTTTTTATTACTTCTTTTTTCCATTCTGTATCAATTGGTTCAATTAATATCTGGAGCCATAATTGTTCGCCCGACCCAAGTTTGTTCATTGTTTCTAAAATAGCATGCATAGGATCCTTGAGTTCGCGAGTCAACATATGTTCGAATTCAGGATAGGTACGAATCGGCAAGGCTTGATTTTCCACATAAACAAATTCCGTACCGTATAAATCATAACGATCATTTGGAAATACGGTTGGGTAATCGGTTGTATAATCTTCTATTTCAACAATTTCCGCGTTTGGATATTGGCTATAAATAGCTGCCTCAACTAAATCCCTATATCGTTCGACAGTTCGAATTATAAACTGGACTGACCCTTCGATACTTACGAGTTCTAACGAAAACCAATCTTGCGTCATTCCGTACCAATATTTTTCTACCAGTGTTTCCGAACCGTGCGCGCCAGCTAAATGAGCAAAAATATTTTCCACAGCACGAGGCGTTTGTTCGTTATCTTTCGGAACATCAATAGCCAATAAAACCCACTTACGTTTAGCTGCATAGGAATCTGTTATTTTTATGTACCAAAAATGTGCAATTAAATCTAGAAAAGCAATTGATACAATAACCCAGCCACCTTTTATAAATAAATAACCAAATAATTTAGCCGCACCAAAAAGTGGAGACGACCCATTAATAGCTTGATTTAAATAAAAATTAAAATCTGCCTCCATAAGAATACTTTTACGAACTTACAACTAGCGCATACAGACCGTCCGGTGTTTTAATAAAATGCTTACGATTAAGTAAAGCCAAATGAATAGTCTGTCGTTTTACGATTCTTCTGCTCAAAACCTCTCTGACGATTTCTTCTCTCTTCATTGGCTTGTTTTCCAAAAGTTCAATTATTACATTAGCTACCGTACCCGGATGATACCCCCACTCAACCAAAGCATATGTTCCTCGCCCGACCAACACAAAACGTTTATCTAATATAAGTTCATTATGGACAGACGGTGGCTTGGCCATTTTTTTGTCAAATTTTATCGCATTAACTTTTTCGCTAATGTTCACAAAGTGAAGAGGTTTCTTTTCGTGACGAAGAATTAAATATATTTTATCGTTCATCCTCTTCGGGCTAATCGTTGACCAACTTATTCGTCCCCACTCCTCAAAAATATTTTGGCTTAAGTCCTTAGTGCAATTAACATACGCAAGCAAAACGTTATTTTCTTCTTCTGTAGTTACAGGCGCCTCTGGTTCGGCACTGCTTCCGTAAAATTCCCGAGCAATCATTACTGGTTCTAATGTTAATTTGTCCTTATTTTCTTTATAAAAAGATATTTCCCGAAAACGTTTAAATAATTCTTCACTCGTTAAAGGTTCACGCGCCGCGTCAATAATACTCAAAAACACTCTAGAAGTTTCTGACAATAATGCGGTACCTACACCGGGAATTGCATATAAACTTTTTAATGTTTGCGAAGATGGTCGTCGTTCAATTAAATCAGACATAACATTTTCAAGCAAAAATCTAAGACAAGCTGTTGCCTGATGTTGAGACTGGGAATCTTTTGGGGTGTGAGAAAAATTTAACAACTGCTCAATGAAAAAATTTTCTTCTAATGCTCCACCATAAGATCGTAAAACGTGTTCGGTGGTACGTATAAAACTTTTCAACTCATCGTTACTAAGATCCAAAGAACGAAGTTTGGCTATTGATGACTTTGTTATCTGGCGAACTCTTTCTCTGGTAACCTTTAATCGGCGACCAATTTCTTCGAGTGTCTCACATACCGTATCTTGAGGTATGCCCATTCTTCGACTAACGACTTCTTTTTCTCGAACAGGCAATAAATTTAATAAATGCTCAACAACCGTAATGGGATTGAATGTTCGCATTTCTTCGGCATGTTTAGCGGTTAAAATTTTATCTAATATATTTGCGTCTGACATTTTTAGCTAATTTATCCTAATTAAGTACTTTATATTGTCTTAACATAGCACAAAAAACAAAATATGTCAACAAGATTTTTTTTAAAATAAAATCAAAAAATCCCAGCAATTGCTGGGATAAATTGAAAAATTAATATTAAGATTTGGCTAACCGTCTTTTTTCTTGCCAAATATACCAACTGACGGGTAAAGAAGAAGCCACAAAAATTGAACTGTAAGTACCAAAAGAGATACCAATAAATAGGGCTAAAACAAAATATCTAATTGATTCACCGCCGAACAAAAAGACAAAAAATAGAACAAGCAAAGTGGTCGCTGAAGTATTAATTGATCGAGCCATTGTTTCGTTTAAACTCTCGTTCACTATTTGCGGATACGCTTCTGTGCTGTGTATCAAGTTTTCTCGCACTCTGTCAAAAACAACTATTGTGTCATGAACAGAAAAACCAAGTACCGTGAGAAGAGCCGAAATAAATAACGTGCCAACTTCGACATCTAAGTATCTACCGAACAAAACAAAAGCTCCGACTGTGATCCAAACATCATGAAAAAGCGCGACGATAGCGGTGGCGCCATATTGCCATGAAGGGACTGGTCTTGAAACTTTTCTAAAAGCCCAAGCGATATAAAAAATTACGGCAAGCAACACGGCACCAATTGCCCATATGGCCTTACGCTGAAGCTCAACCCCAATAGTTGGTCCAATACTAGTAAAACGATCTTCAGAAACTGCTTTTGTATTACCGTCGGTTGGCGGATAAGCCGCAACCAAACTACTAAGTATCTGCTGATGTTCGTCTTCGTTAACTGGTTTAAACCTTAATACCATTCCTTTGTCCCCAACCGGCGTAACTTCGGCATTGTCTACTTTACCTGCAATGATCTTATGAATATTATCAATCGATGGCCTCTCGCCCGTAAAAGTTACTTCCATTAATGTTCCGCCAGTAAAATCAATTCCTAATTTTAAACCCCATCCTGGTAAGAAAAAAATAACAATACTAATTATAAGTAAAGTACCAGAAAATAAATAGTAAAGACGACGATACCCAACTATATTTATAATGCGACGATCTAGTTTATTCATATTAATTAAACAATCGTATTTAACTTAGACTTTCTCTTACCGCCATATAACCATATCCAAGAAGAAGTTTTTTCTGTTGAAATTATACGCAAAAAAGTGCGCGTTACAACAATAGCTGAAAACATACTGACAACAATACCAATAGCCAAAGTTAAGGCAAAACCCCTAACCACGCTTGTACCGAACCAATACAATATGGCGCAGGTAATTAATGACGAAGCATTGGAATCACGAATTGATGTCCACGCTCGAGCAAAACCAATTTCAATCGATGAATTCAAAGGCCGGCCGGACCTTAATTCTTCTTTTAACCGTTCAAAAATTAATATATTTGCATCTACCGCCATACCAACCGATAAAATAAAACCAGTTACGCCTGCCAATGTTAAAGTAACCGGCCACATCTTAAAAACAGTCAAAGAAATACTGGTGTAAACAACTAAAGCCAAAACAGCCAATAAACCGGGCAATCTATAATAACCTATCATAAACAGAGCTACCAACAAAAAACCATACAAACCGGCTCGTAGACTGTCTTGTATAGCCACATTTCCCAACCGTGCACCTACGGTCTGCTGGCTTACTAAGGTTATCGGTACGGGCAAGGCTCCAGCGTTTAATCTTTGCGCCAATAACTTTGCTTCATCAACAGTAAAATTTCCGGTTATAACGGCCTGCCCACCAACTATAGCTTCGTTTACCGTTGGTATACTTATTGGTGTTTTATCAAGAAAAATTCCAACAGGTTTGCCAACATTTCTTCGTGTAATTTCCTCAAACAATTTAGAACCTTCATCATTAAAATTCAACTGAACGTGTGGCTCATTTGTCTGTTGATTAAATGCCACAGCTGAGCTGGCTAATTGTTTACCCGAAAGAGCAGTATTTAACCAACCTTCATTCGCATCGCGCGGTACTAAGTCCTGAGCGGTCAAAACCCTAAACAAAATATGTCTAGCTCTAACTTCTTGCTTGCCAGTATCATTTTTTTTATCTTCTTGTCGTTGAATTAAATGATAGCCGAATTGCGTTTTAACTGGTTCTGATGTTGTTTGTCCATTAGACAATTTATCAAAAAGTACATCACCAAACTCCGGCACAATGGAATCTCGTGTTACAAACCCAATATCACCACCTTTAGTTTTGGAACCGGGATCCTCGGACAATTCGCTGGCAAGTTTTTCAAAGCTTTCTCCAGCCTTAAGTCGCCTAAGAGCATTTTTTGCGTTCGCCAAGGCAATTTTTTCTGATGTTGATATTTTTGCCTGCTGTTCTGGAGTTAGCTGTGGCGGTTGACCAGCATTTGGATCTTGTTCTTTAAATTCAAGCAATGGTGTTTCACCAATTTGTTTAATAGCATCATTAACATTGTCTATGCCGGCTAGTTCAACCAATACTCTCCATTGGTCACCGGATTTGTCTGTTTGAATAACTGGTTCGGCAACACCAAACGCATTAACACGTCTTTCAATTACATCTCTAACACCTTCAAGCGCAGCGGATCGTTCGGCGTCAGGAATTTTACTTGTATCAGCATCGTACAAAAGTTGAGTTCCCCCAACCAAATCAAGACCAAGGTGAAAAGATTTAACCGGATATTTTGGTAACTGAATTTTATATTTACTGATTTGAGGATTAATTTTATCTGTTAGATCGTTATAAAAATTTGGATAATCCAACAAACCAGTAAATACCGCTAACAATATAATCGAAAAGAGCACCCATCTTATGCGTCCTCTTTTAGTTTGAAATGTGGCCCTAAGCCATAAAAATGGCATTTTTAAGAATCGGCCGAACAAAATAACACCCGCGCCTATTATCTCCAATAACTTGGCAAACGGCTTTGTTAGTATGGTTAACACTTTCTTTAGTTTTTTGCGTAATTCCTGCAGAAATTTGAAGTTATATAAAAACCCCAAAGGGGTAAATCAACAATCAGTTAATATTAACAAAAATTGCTTATTAATCAAGGGCTTTAATGAAAATGGTAATTAAAAGTTAATAATGGGTAAATCTTCTGTTTCCGACAATTCTTTTTCAAGTATATTTTCCTTCTCATCATAAAGAAATCTTCCAATAAATTTTTTGTCCTTTAAAAATACTGGCATCCAATATTGGTCGTCTGGCCACATCTTATCAATAGGAATTTCATTTACATTAAACCATTGAGGCTTCATTTCTTCGGTCTCAATGGGTTCACCTGAAAAATTTTCCGCCTTAAAAAAATGAACCTGCAAAATTTCTTTCCTACCTTTAAATTCAAAATCCAATACTCCAACTTTACTTAAATGTTCCACTTCAATGCCCGCTTCTTCTAATAGTTCTCTTTTGGCCGCGACTTCAATGATTTCGTTCGGTAATACTTTACCCCCAAACCCATTCCACTTGCCCTCTCCAAAACCGCGTTTTTTCATCCCCAATAAAATTTTTGGATGTTTATAAATTATACAAGTCGTCATCAACTTTTTCATAATTTATTGAGTTCTATTAAATCGCTTTAAACAAATTATGTTCTTCGAGGTGTATTAAAGCGGTGCGCAGTGATTGTTTGGTATATTCTTTTCTGGTCATTCGTCCTTTGGTCAAAATTCCAACCGCGCCTTCTTCTGACTTAATATTAGGGTCATTAGTTAACCCTGCTTTATTTATAGCTTCACTCATACTAAGACCTTCTTTAATAATAAAATCTGTAACGCGTTTATCTGGAAATTCCCAAGCGGAAGATAAACCCAAGTGATACTCAGAACCGTCAAAAATTGCACACGCACCAAAATCCATATATCCGCTCTTGGTATAAGGCACTGGCATTAAACCAGACTCCAAACCAATGCTATAATCACAATTAATAAATACGGCTTTGGCGCGATTCATGGCACCGACTAAAGTTTCATCAAGCGACATTGGTTGATTGGAGACTCCGGATTCCGCCGAGGCTTCAATAACTTCCGCCCCAGACAATACTGGATACTCTTTAATTATTTCTTTAACCGCATCCAACTTTGCCTTATTTGTTGAACCAACAATAATTTTCATAATAATTTATCGGCAAAGACTAATTATTATTTTTTGATCTTTACCTTCGATAATAACTTTAGCAACTTACTACTAAATACCGCCATCGTAATATTGTTTATATTTTTTTCTTCCAAACGTGTGGAAGTAATTTATCTGCATCCACTATTTCAGTTTCGGAAATTATTATTTTAGCTTGAGGGCAATAAACAACATAAAGTTCCCGACATAAACCACAGGGAGGATATATTTCAAAATTTCCATTCTCGTATCTCTTAACCGCTACAACCATTTCAATATCGTTGTCTCCTTCTGAAAAAGCGGTGCTTATGGCAGACCACTCTGAACAAATATCAACTTTTTGAGAATTTACAGAGATCCCCACATATATTTTACCTGATTTAGTTTTAACCGCCGCCCCAACAGAATGATAATCTTTTTTATATCTTTTCTCTATTATTTCCTTAGCTTTTTGGATGAGCTCTTGCATATTACCTTCGATAACTACGAAACGTCATTACCATGACATTTCTTGTACTTTTTTCCGAAACCGTCCCCCGCCATTCCGGAAAACGGAATTTTGAGAGACTCCGCTTCGTTAATATATGATTTAAATATTTTTCCCATGGCAATGTTTGTACTTAATCGCACTACCGTCTGCTTTAACCGCTCCGCATGGGCAGGGTTCGTTTCGGCCAATTTTTTCTTTATGAATAGTTTCGCTTGAAGTAACTGCGGAAGCACCAGTACCCAATGCCGAACTATCTTGCCTTTCGGACATAGTTTTGGCGGCTCCGGCCAATGTAACATTTTTCCTTTGCATTAAGGTCGGCGCCGCTTGCGTGGCCGCTCCAACCTTAAAAATCGTATAAACAATTTGCTTTCTAACCAGATCCAACAATTCCGTAAATAACTTATATGCTTCACGTTTATACTCAACCAATGGATCGCGTTGGCCATAACCACGAAGCCCAATACCTTGGCGCAAGTGATCCATTGCTTCTAGATGCTCAATCCAAAGAGTATCAATCGCGCGGAGTAATAGAGCTTTTTCAACATTTAAAAAAGCTTTGTCGTCTTTTATGCTGTCGTTTACTTTTTTTCTTAACTCACCATAAGTAGAACCAATTTCAGTCAAAATTGCGTCTATAATTTTTGTTCGCGCCTCAACATTAACTTCTTTATGTTCGTTTATTCCGTCAACCGATTTAATGGTAGCTTCTGTGGTTGCCGAGACTGGATATATGGTTTTTAACACTTCAATAATTTCTTTAATATTCCAATCGCCGGCTTCTCCGCCTTGAGTATGAAAAGCCACCACCGACTCAATTTCGTCTTCAATCATTTCTAAAATTTCTTCTTGTAATACGTCATCTGTTTGTTTAAGACTAGCATCGAATTTTTCAAGCACACGATAACGTTGACGATAAATTGTTTCACGGTGCTTGTTTATAACATCATCATAATCAACCAAATGTTTTCTAATATCAAAGTTGTGTCCTTCTACTCGACGTTGAGCTGATTCCAAAGATTTTGAAACCATTTTATTTTCTATCGGCATATCGTCTGGAACACCTAGTCGCTCCATCATATTTTTTATTCGATCCGAACTGAAAATTCTCATTAAATCATCTTCCAAAGAAACATAAAATTGCGAAGAACCAGTATCACCCTGACGGCCAGATCGACCGCGCAACTGGTTGTCGATTCGCCTAGATTCATGACGCTCTGTGCCAATAACATGCAGACCGCCAAGCTCCACTATTTTTTTATGTTCTTCTTCCCAATGCGCTAAAACATCGGGATCGGCTTCCGCTTCTTCTTTACTTGGCTGGGTGCCGCCCAAAATTATGTCGACACCACGACCAGCCATATTTGTGGCCAAGGTTACCGCGCCAAACCTTCCGGCTTCGGCAATTATACTTGCTTCTTTTTCGTGATTTTTAGCATTCAATAAAGCATGAGGAACCCCCTCTTCTTCCAACATTTGACTTAAGGTTTCATTTTTTTCTATCGAAATTGTGCCAATTAAAACCGGTTGTCCTTTTTCGTGGCGGGTTTTAACTTCCTGCACTACAGCCAAAAATTTTCCATGTTCATTTTTATAAATTCGATCAGACAAATCTTTTCTAATCATCTGCTTGTTGGTTGGAATAACCACTACTTCCAAGCCATAAATTTTGTGGAATTCTTCGGCCTCTGTTTCGGCTGTTCCGGTCATACCGGATAGTTTATGATACAAACGGAAATAATTTTGAAAAGTAACCGTGGCTAAAGTTTGACTTTCGCGCTGTATCTCTACGCCTTCTTTGGCTTCAATTGCCTGATGCAGACCTTCAGAATAACGACGACCTTGCATTAAACGACCCGTAAATTCGTCGACAATTATTATTTCGCCGTCTTTAATAACATAATCTCGATCTTTTTTATACAATCGTTCAGCGCGCAAAGCTTGTTCAATATGATGCACATTTGATAATTCGCCACCGGCATATAAATTATCGACACCCAACCATTTTTCTAGCTTCGTAATACCTGATTCCGACAAAGTAGCCGCTCGCATTTTTTCGTCAACATTGTCGTCAACGTTTGGCTCAAGCCGTCTAATTAACTCCGCAAAACGATAATATAGTTGGTTTGATTCTTCGGCCGGCGCAGAAATAATTAAGGGGGTCCTCGCTTCGTCAATTAAAATACTATCGACTTCGTCGACAATGGCAAAGTGTAGTTCGCGCTGAACCATATCTTCACGACGAGCCACCATATTGTCGCGCAAATAATCGAAACCAAACTCATTATTGGTTCCATATGTAATATCGCAAGCATATGCCTCACGACGAGACACTGGCTCCAGTGCTCGTGTTTCCGGATTATATTTAAACGCTGACTCGTGTTGGATGCTACCCACTGTAATGTCCAAAGCGGAATATACAGCTCCCATCCACTGACATTGAAACTTTGCCAAATAATCGTTAACGGTAATAAGATGAGCCCCCCTGCCCTCAAGGGCGTTTAAATACAAAGGTGCGGTAGCGGTCAAAGTTTTTCCTTCACCAGTTTTCATTTCGGCAATTTGTCCCCGATGAAGAACAATTCCACCGATTAATTGAACATCAAAGTTTCTTTGATTTAAATTTCTGCGAGCGGCCTCACGAACAACCGCAAAAGCTTCTGGTAATAAGTCATCTAATAACTCACCATCAACCAACCTTTGTTTAAACTCTTGCGTTTTGGCCTTTAGTTGGTCTGCGCTAAGTAATTTAATTTGTTCCTCATGTCCGTTAATTTTATCCAGCCTTAATCTAACGTCCTTTAAAACGCGAGCGTTTGGATCCCCAAAAATTTTTTTCAAAATGTTCACGTCTGTTTGCAACTTTAATTTATTATGCTGTTAAAATAAAAATTTTAAAGTTCGCTCGACAGTTGTCTGCGTTTTTTGGAAATTTTTTTGTCTTTAAATTTTCTTAATTCCATTTTTAATTCGTCCCGCAATTTATCAATGGTGGCATACAAATCATCGCCAAACGATTCGGCGCGAAAAAAATGTTTAGGCACAGTAATATTTGCTTCGGCACGAAACAGGTTTTCACCGTTTTGGTGATGCTTACTTGTTAACTCAAGCTCAATATTTACCTTTTGAATATTACCAACAAATTTTTCCAAACCATCAATCTTGCCTTCGACGTAACTTTTAATAGGTGCCGTTAGCGTTATGTTTGTTCCTTTGATAATTATTTTCATATTTATTATTAATTAAACGTTGATTTTAGATACTAACACGACAAAATAGTTAAAGCAATAATCAAGATTTATTGCAATTTTAAATTTTTAAACCCCACAAAAATAGGCTCTGGCTCCAATTTTACTCCGAATACGTCTATTACGCGACTCTGTATCTCCTCAGCAAAATTAATTACTTCCTCCGCTGTTGCCCCTCCGTTATTTACTATAGCTAAAACATGGTGGTCGGAAATGCGAACATTTCCTTTGGTGTACCCTTTTTTTATTCCAGCTTTCTCTATTAACCAAGCGGCAGAAAATTTGGTTGAATTTTCTGTGTTCCAATGAGGAATTTTATCTTTTAAAATGCCTAATTTAATCGTTCGCTTAAAAATTAAATCCGCCACATTTTTTTTGACAACCGGATTAAGAAAAAAAGACCCAACGCTTCGACTATTAGAATCTTTTGGATTAATAAGCATCGATTTATCTTTTCTAAGTTTTAAAACAATGTTTCGCACGTCTTTTAGCGTAGGTTCAACTACTAAGTTCTCGCTTAATATTGCGGATACTTGCTCGTGAAACATACTTCCGACTTTGTATGGTCTTAACAATAACTCGATACGAGTCACAATATATTTATTTTTCCATTTTGTTTTAAAATTACTTGTCCGATAAGCGAACCCACATTCGTTGGCTGTAAAACAAACTTCGGAAGCCGAAACTATATCAATGGCATAAACTTTATTTACCACACCGCTTATCTCCTGACCGTAAGCTCCGATATTTTGTATCGGTACGGCGCCGACAAAACCCGGAACACCACTTAAGCACTCAATACCGGATAAATTATGAGTAGTGGCGACTTTAACAGCCTTGTCCCAAATAACACCCGCGTCTGCAATTAATAAAGATTCATTGTCGTTTAACTTTTGAACAAAAATTTTATTGCCCATATACCTTACTACCAAACCTCGAAAACCTTCGTCGGAAATTACCACATTGCTTCCCCCGCCGATAACAAAAACATCAATTTTATTTTGTTTAGCCAAACTTAAAATTTCTCTTAAATCTTCAAGTGTAGTTGCAGTAAAAAAATAATCTGCTCGTCCACCAATACCCAGTGTTGAATAAGTCGACAATGGCTCATTCAATAAAATTCTATTTTCAAACTTTGTTTTATTAAAAATATTCATTTGATGAGTTCCGAAGCTATATGCCAAATATCACCCGCACCCATAGTTATAAGTAAATCGTTTGTTTTTAATTCTCGTTTAAAATAACTAATAATTTCATTTTGGCTAGCCCCCACTTTGGCCAAATTTGGAACAAGTTTATTAATTTTATCAGCCAAATCTTGGCTAGTAATGTTCCCTGTTTGTTCTCGGGCCGACGAATAAATCGGTGTCAACACCACCTCATCGGCGCCTGATAAAGCCTTGGCGAACTCATCCAAAAACTTTTCCGTACGGCTAAAAGTGTGGGGCTGAAAAATTAACCTTATGCGTCTAGTTGAATAACCGCGACGTAGCGATTGTAGTGTGGCTTTAATTTCTGTCGGATGATGAGCATAGTCATCAATAATAATAGCGCCATTAACTTCTCCATATTTTTCCAAACGTCTAGATGCGCCACTGTAATGCAATAATGATTTTTGAATTTTTTCATAGGTTACACCTGCTCGCACAGCCACAATCATCGCCGCCACCGCATTCAAAGCATAGTGCTCGCCCGGAAAAGGTATTTTAAATTCACCAAATTTTTGTTTTTTATTAAAAACCGTAAACACGGTTTCTCCATCCGCAATTTTAATATCCAATAATTGCCAGTCGCAATTCTCCTCAAGACCATAAGTAACAACAGGGGCTTTTGCGACTTCTTTAAATTTATTAACTAAACGGTCATTGCCTCTAGTAACTAAAATACCGTCCTCTGGCAATTTTTTGACAAAATCCAAAAAAGCTTCGTCGTAGCTGGTTTGATCTTTAAAAAAATCAGGATGATCGTAATCAACATTGGTAACTATTAAATTGTTTGGATTATAATATTGAAATTTATTTTGGTACTCGTCGGCTTCTAAAACAAACCACCGGCCTCGGCCCGGACGAGCGTTTCGACCCCAGGACGTAACCGGCGCGCCGACTAAAGCGGTAGGATCGCAACCGCCCTCTTCCAACATCTGGGATAATAAAATCGTCACCGTTGTTTTTCCGTGTGTTCCCGCTACCGCCACCCGTTCGTCAAAAAGAGAAAATAATAAACCGACGGTTTCAGGATAACTCCACTCGGATAAACTTAGTTCACGAGCGGTCACGCGCTCAATATTGTCCGGACCATAAACCGTGGAATAAATAACAACATCAACATTGGCACCGATATGACCGGCATCAAATCCTTCCGCCACGGTAATATCAAGATTTTTCAAAACCTTATCCGTCGGAAAAATTTCCATAGTATCCGAACCGGAGACATCATACCCTTGAGCCTTAAGCAATTCAGCCAAGGCCGTCATGCCTACACCTTTAATGCCAACCAAATGAAGCCGAGCGGGTGGATCTGGAAATTGTCGTAAATTATTCATAACGAGAAACTAATAATTGTTGAATTTTTTCAAGAAAAATTTCGGTGCCGTCGAGAATAAAATTATGTAGCCTTAAACCCATGGCTTCACTTTCGTTTTTAATGCTAAGTATTTTTTTTATACTCTCATTTAAAATACCTGACGTAAGATTTTTTTGATCTATAACAATCGCCACCTCATTTTTTCGCAATAAATCCGCATTCTTTTCTTGATGAGAATCAGGAATAGGAATTACAATGATAGACTTTTTTAAAGCCGCCAATTCTGACAACGTACCCATACCAGCTCGCGTTATAACCACGTCCGCTAAGGAGTACAAATCGGCTAAATCTTCCGCAACTAATTCGGTCGAATAATACAAATTAGATTTTTGAGAAACGACTTGTTTACCTTTACCGGTAATATGAACAACTGATGCGTATTTATTAATTTCAGGTAATTCCTCAATAATAATTTTATTCAGCGACAATGCTCCGGTTCCCCCACCTGTCACTAAAATAACCGGCATATCTTTAGATAAACCATATTTACTGTACAAGTTTCCTTTATGACCGCCGTAAATAGATGGTCTGATAAGATTACCAATGGTTACCGCCCCTGGTTTACTCCAAACACTAGTTCTAAAAGTTACAATCGGTCTCATTAATTTATTCGCCAACCCATCTAAAACATCTTGTTCGTGAACAACAACAGGAATCCGAGCCAACCAACCCGCATACGCAAGTGGTACACTAACAAAACCACCAGCAGATAAAATAAGATGCGGGCGAAGACGAATCAAAAAAAATAATGCTTGTAAAAAACCAAAAATAACAAATAACGGAGCAAATAAATTTTGCCAACTAAAATATCTTCGCCATTTCCCGCTGATTAAATAAAAATAGGGTATCCCCGCACTTTTGACTAAGTATTGCTCTGGTCCATTTTTGGTACCAATCCAGCTAAATTGATAATTAAGATTTTGAAGTTTTGCCGTTTCAGCTACAGCCAATAATGGCGTAACAGGACCAAGGGTTCCCCCGCCGGATAATAAAATACGATATTTCATAAACTAAGTTTCTTCAGTAAATCTAGAAATATTCATTACTATTCCCACCGCCGACAGCGAAATAGCCAAAGCTGTACCACCGTAACTAACGAACGGCAAAGGTACGCCAGTTAACGGCAAAAGTCCAATCATTGCGGAAATATTTATTAACGATTGGCCAATAAACCAAACAGCAATCCCGGAAACCATATATTTAGAAAAATCATCTGGCGCTTTTTTGGCAATTTTCATACACCGGAAAAAAATATAAAGCAGTAATATAATAAAAAGTGCGGAAATAATAAAGCCTAACTCTTCTCCTATAATTGCAAATATTGAGTCACCAGATGCTTCTGGCAGATACTGAAACTTAGCTCTCGAGTGACCAAATCCCTTACCCCAAAAACCGCCGGAACCAATCGCCATAAAAGCTTGATTAATATGATAACCCATCCCTAGTGGATCCAATTCTGGTTTTAAGAAAATTTGAATACGTTGAATTCGATACGGCGCGACCGCAATTAAACCAGCAACAGCTACTAACCCGCCGGTTATCATTAGATATATATATTTTAATGGCGCCCCTGCTAAAAAATAGACTGAAAATGCGATTAGGCCAAAAATCATTGTTGTTCCTAAATCTGGTTCGGCCATTATTAAACCTGCCACAATTCCCGTCAAAACAACAAACGGCACTAAACCTTTTCGTAAATCCGAAAGTTCCCGCGAATGTTCGCTCAACCACGCAGACAAATATATTATAAAAGCAAGCTTGGCAATTTCGCTTGGTTGAAAAGTATTTCCACCAATGGCAATCCATCGTCGCGCGCCACCAACGGAAACACCGATGCTTGGAAATAATACCAACACAAGAAATAATAAAATGACCGCAAAAATAGACAAAGAAAAACGTTTAAATAATTTATAATCAATTTTCATAAAAAAGAGCAATCCAATAACTCCTGGGAAAACCCCTAAAATAATTTGCTTTTTTAAATAAAAATATGAATCTCCAAGACGACTAAAAGCTGTTGCCGCACTCGACGAAGACAACATAAAAAGTCCAAAAATAAGTAGCACTCCAAAAGCGCTTAATAATCGATAATCGATATTACATACTCTTCGCATAATACGGTTGGTTATATAACTACCAAACGACCACTCGATCAATTAAAAATAAAGCCAATCCAAGCATCGTCATAACGCCAGTAATTACCCAAAACCTCATTACAATTTTTGGCTCTGGCCAACCACCGGCTTCTAGATGATGGTGAAACGGTGTTGAAATAAAAACTTTTCTCCCAAAAACTTTTTTTGATACGACCTGCACAATAACCGATGCAGACTCTATGACTAATAAAAAACCAAAAACAGGCAAAAGCAAGGCGGTATTTGTTAGCATTGCGAGTACTCCTAAAACAACACCCAAAGACATGGCTCCTGTATCGCCCATAATAAATCTCGCCGGATATATATTAAACCAAAGAAACGCCAACAGCGATCCGAGTAAAACAGTAATAAATGCAGCCATATCATACTTTCCTTGAGAAAAACTAATGACAGCATAGGCGGCAAAAATTATTAACAACACCCCACCGGCGAGACCATCTAATCCGTCGATTTCGTTCACGGAAAAAGCTGTCGCCACTAAAATAAAAAAGAAAACCAAAACATACCACCAACCAATAGTCAGATCACCAAACAATGGCAAATGAATTGAGTCCCATCCTAATTTATAATGAAACCACCATGCGCCTACCGCGGCGATAATGGCGTACAAAACTAAGCGGTGTCTAACCCGCAAACCGCCCGTTTTGGCACCTATTCCCGAAACATTCAAAACATCATCAACGAAACCAACTAGAGCGGCGGCCACTAATGCACCCAATGGCAACCACGTTTCAGCTCGAGTAAGAAAATTTAATGACCCAAACAGGTTAGGACGCCACCACGCTAAACCCCAAAAAAATATAGTGACAACGAGTGTCGTAATCCAAACCAAAAGTCCACCCATAGTCGGCGTTCCTTGTTTGTGCCGATGAAGATCGGAATACACGGGCGTTTCTCCTGTGTCTCTAACACGCTTACCAACGTGAAAATGATAAAGAAAAAAAGTTAGTAACGGTGTCCAAGCCATAGCTAAAGCAAAAGACAACACAACCAAAAGAAGCATTCTTAAAACGGCAAATAGCGACACTGTATCCATAATTTATTTATACATTCAAATAAATAGACAATACGCTCGCTAATACTATTATTGACAAAACAACTACCGTGCCCAAGCTAATAAATCGACTCATCTCTTTATCTATTTTCCAAATAAAATAAGCAACCAGAATATTAATTACGATTAAAGATAACCCCACAATTGGCAAAACAAAAGAAAGCTTCCAACTGTCAATTAAATCTATACCAAAATAAACATTGTAGTGAAGAGGTATAAAATCACCACGTGGTAAAAAAAAACCTAAAATTAACCCCGTAACTATACACAATAAAAAGGCGGGACCATATGTGTGCTGATTCCACCGATCGCGCAAAAATGCGCCAAATAACAAAAAATCATTATCTCCCATAAAGCTATCTTAGCACACTACGAACAGATAATAAATCCTTAAATAAAACACAAAAAACTAAACGATCATTAGGATTCTCTAATGAATATTTTTATTGTATAATTTACAACGGTTTTCGTTTAGTCATATGATGTATTTATTTATATAATACAGCTACTTTAAGCAGAATGAAAAATTATAAAAACCGTTTCATATTCCAAGATATTGCTATTATTTTTTTAAGCATTCTCTTGGCAATTGTTTTAATTAAAACGCATTCTGTTGAAAAAATTTTGGGCTTTACGGAGTTTAATTTTTTAAGTAGCTTCATTGCCGGCATATTTTTTACCTCCATCTTTACTGCCGCCCCGTCTATTGTAACCTTGGGAGAAATATCTTTAGTCAGTCCGATATTATTAGTGGCTTTTTGGGGTGCCCTTGGTTCAGTAGTCGGAGATTTAATAATTTTTAAATTTACGCGCGACAGACTTTCTCGACATATCACAACAATGATAAACGAAAAGGTCGGCAAAAGAAGACTCAAAACATTATTTAAACAAAAATTATTCCGTTGGATTACTTTTACAGTAGGGGTATTTATTATCGCCTCTCCTTTACCCGACGAACTAGGTGTAACACTGCTGGGTTTTTCAAAAGTTAATTCCTCTTTGTTCGTTGCTCTTTCTTTTATTTTTAATTTTATAGGAATTGTGCTGATAGGCAGTGTGGCTAATATTTTACAAACAACTTATGGTTTTATCCCTAAAATTTAATGACTTTAAGAAATTTGTTATTTCTTTGGATAAAAATAAAAAAGATGCTATAATCAAACTATGTTTAACGATAAACAGCTAACGAAGATTTTAAAAAATACTAAAGTCTTCGCGCCTGCCGAAATAAAAAAATTCACCGACGAAGCTGACAAAAAAAATATACCCCTTGAAGCGTATCTTTTTGAAAAAAGATTAGTTTCCGAAGACAGTCTATACGAATCGGCCGCATCAATTTATAAAATGCCTTTTGTTAGATTAAGCAATAAACCGATTCGTAAAGATGTTCTTTTTTTAATTCCCGAACCGCTGGCAAGGCACTATCAATTAATTGCCTACGATACCGAGGGAGATAAAATTATTAAAATTGTTACAACTGACCCGGAAAACTTGCAAGCCTTTGAATTCGTCCAGAAAAAAACAAACAAAAAACTTGATATTTCGTTAACCACACCGGGCGAATATCAGGAATTAATGAAGCAATACCACAAAACCCTTCAAGCTGAATTTAAGGATATAACCGGCAAGACGGAAATAAAAGAAACAATTAATACCAATGGAGATAGTAAAGACTTAAAAGAATTAGCCGAAGATTTGCCAGTAGTTAGGGTGGTTGACACGATTCTTGAGTACGCAATTTTTGAAGGAGCGTCAGACATTCATATTGAACCAGAAGAACAAGAATTAAATGTCAGATACAGAGTAGATGGTGTCTTAAAAAATGTAATGTCTTTGCCGAAATCTATTCAGCCGGGAGTTATTGCTCGTATCAAAGTTTTATCTAACCTAAAACTCGACGAGCACAGAATGCCTCAAGATGGTCGTTTTAAAATTCAAACAACAGAATATAAGGTTGCTTTCCGTGTCTCCATACTGCCAATTTTTGACGGAGAAAAAGCCGTTCTCCGATTACTGGACGAAGGAGCGCAAATTTTAACCTTGCCTCAACTTGGAATGCAACCAAAGCCGTTGGAAATTCTCAAAAAAAATATTGCCAAACCGCACGGCATGATTCTAGTAACTGGTCCTACTGGCTCCGGAAAAACCACAACCCTATACACTATTCTAGGAGTACTAAACAAGCCCGGTGTAAACATCTCTACAATTGAAGACCCAATTGAATACAAAATGACCCATGTTAACCAAAGCCAAGTAAATCCAAAAATTGGCTATACATTTGCTATGGGTCTAAGGGCGCTTCTTCGTCAAGACCCAAATATTATCATGGTCGGAGAAATTCGAGACAACGAAACCGCCGAAATTGCCGTAAACGCCGCAATGACGGGGCATTTACTTTTATCTACCTTGCACACCAATGATGCGGTTACAGCAATACCCCGCCTTTTTGATATGAGCATTCCACCATTTTTGGTCGCTTCAACAACCAACATGGTTATGGCTCAACGTTTGGTCAGAAAAATTTGTCCGCATTGCATTGTCAGTTATCCTTTAGAAAAAGAGGTTCTGGAGCAATTACGAGTACAATTTGATTTGGAAAAAATTCTCGATACCCTAATTAAAACCGGTAGCGTCAGTAAAGACACTAAAACATTCGACAAAATACTGTTCTATCGTGGTAAAGGTTGTAAACAATGCAGTGACGAAGGTTATAAGGGCAGAATAGGTATTTATGAAGTACTCGATTCAACCAAAGAAGTTAATGAAGCAATTTTACGAAAAGCCAGCCGAGAAGAATTAATAAAAATAAGCCGAGATCAAGGCATGATGACTATGCTTGAAGATGGCTTTTTAAAAGCCAAAGCCGGTATTACATCAATTGAAGAAGTGTTGCGTGTAACACAAGAATAAAATGGAAACTTCACCTGTGAAAAAAAAGTTTCAGTTTAATATATCATTCGGAAAAATAAAAACTACCCAAAAACTTTTTTTAATTCAGCAAATGCAAATAATGGTTAAAGCCGGAGTACCTTTAACCAACACGCTGGAAACACTTATTGAGCAAACAAAACCGTCTAAAATGAGAACGGTTCTGGTCGAAATGAAAGAATCAATCGAAAAAGGAACCCCGTTGTCCGACGCAATGCGTCCTTACGAAAAAGATTTTGGCGAACTGGTTATTAACATGATTGCCGCCGGAGAAGCTAGTGGACGACTTGATGAAGTTTTGCAACAAGTTTATTTGCAATTAAAAAAGGACCACGAAATTATGGCCAAAGTGCGCGGTGCTTTAACTTATCCGGCAATTGTAGTTATGGCCATGTTTGGTATTGGAACTTTTATGATTATTTTTGTTATTCCCAAATTAACCAGTCTTTTTAAAGAGGTTAATGCGGAACTACCGTTGCCAACAAAAATTCTTATTCTAATAAGCGATTTTATTACGCAACACGGAATTATTGCGTTTGTCGGTACCGTATCTTTTATTGGACTATTCGTATGGACCATTCGCACCTCAAAGGGTAAATATTTATGGCATTCCCTTCTTTTAAAAATGCCGGTAGTCGGCAGTATTATTCGAAAAGTAAACGTCGCCAGATTTGCTCGAACCGTAAGCTCGTTTCTTAAAACCGACATCCCGATCGTTAAAACATTGCAAACCACATCAAGAGTTTTGGGTAATGTTCATTATAAAAAAGCTCTAGTCTCCGCTTCTGAAGAAGTTATAAAAGGAATAACATTAGAAAAAGCGCTTTCCCCATATGCTCATCTATTTAATCCGACCATATTACAAATGATACGAGTGGGCGAGGAGTCTGGCTCTCTAGATGAAATGTTGGCCGAGGCGGCAAGCTTTTATGAAGCTGAAGTAGAACAAACAATGAATACCCTCCCCTCTTTGCTTGAGCCAATTTTAATGCTTATGCTGGGAGTTGGTGTGGGAGGAATGGCGGTAGCAATTATTATGCCTCTATATTCGCTCACCCAGTCGTTCTAAACAATATGAATATTTCTTTGCCGTCATCGCCAATTTTAAAAAAATTACAATCAATGTCGAATACGCCACCGCAAGCATTCGGCCTTGATATATCTGACGATTCAATTAAAATTGCTCAATTTAGAAAACGAGGAGCAAATGTTATCATTGACGTTTTAATAAGCGCCAATCTACCTAAAGACACTATAATTAACGGAGAAATTAAACAACCGGATATACTAACAAATTCAATAAAAGAAACAATAGAACCTTACAAAAAAATTCTAAGCAAAGGTGTAATCGCCTCATTGCCTGAACCAAAAACTTTTATTGAAGTTATAACCATACCCAAAAAAGAAGACGTTTTATTTGCCGCCGCTCTTACCGAAGCAATACCTGAATACGTCCCATTTTTGATAGACGAAATTTATTTCGATACCAAACTTATTGAAGAAAATGATAAAGCATGGAAAGTTGTAATTGGTGCCGCACCTAAATACACTGTCGATGATTATTTATTGGCAATTGATAAGGCTGGACTTATACCAATGGTTCTCGATATCGAAGCTACTAGTATTGCCAATAGTGTTATTCCAAACACAGAAACCACCCCAAAAACAAGAGCCATTATCGATTTAGGACAAAGACGAGCAAGTTTAATAGTGCATGATTTTGGAACTGTTCAATTTACCATGAGTTTACCAATTGCGAGTGAAACTATAACGGAAAGTATTGCTTCCGGCTTGGATTTAACTAAACAGCAGGCAGAAAAAACAAAACTTATGTGCGGACTGCATCCTGAAAAATGCGAAGGTATCCTTCGCCAAATACTCGAAGATATGGTTAATAAATTAGTGGATCGAATTCAAGATGGCAGAAAATACTATTTAAATCATTTTCAACAAAATCGTGACATTGAAGAAATAATACTTTGCGGGGGTGGAGCGCATCTTCTTTCCTTAGATAAGGTTCTAAGCGACACACTATCGCTACCGACCCGAACAGGAAATATGTGGCAAAATATTAAAGTACGGAATGTAGAAAAAATTGATTCTGAATTACGTTTCGCTACTGTGACCGGATTAGCTATTCGAGCACTTAATCATAACAACGATTTATGATGATTACGCTTAATTTAATACCGGAAATACATAAAGATAAATATCGTTTGATACGAGTTTATCAAATGTTAAAAACTATGGTTATGGTTATTACTATTTATACAATAGTTGTCGCCATAATTATTTTAATGGCTCGATTTATCTTACAATTACAGTTTACTAAAATTATCAACGAAACCACACTTGTTACTCAAGAAAACCACGCGATTGAAGAAAAAATAACTAAATTAAACAAGGAAATAAGCATCGCTTCTTCGATTAAATCACAAATACTTCCTTGGCCCGAATTTTTGGAAAGTTTTTCATCCGCCGTTCCAGATAACGTTATAATAAAAACAATTTCATTTAGTCTTGAAAAAGGAGCGAATGTTACCGGCAACGCTGTCTCCAGAGATGATCTCCTTAAATTCCGAGATAATTTATTAACAAACCCCGCTATAAAAAATATTGAATTGCCCATTGGTGATCTTTTAACCAAAAACAATGTTGACTTTAATATGAAATTCACACTTGATTTATCTAAAGTTTCTGTCCCATAAAGCAATGTTTAAACGTCATTATATATTAATACTTGTCGTGACCTTAACCTTATTGGCTGTGCCTTTTGGTATAATTTGGCCAAACATTAAAGAAATCAAAAAAACATCACAAGCCATTTACTATGAATATGAATTCCTCGAAGAAAAAAATAGATTAGGCTTAAGTATTAAAAAGGCTATGAAAATTTACAACGATCTTGAACACTACGCGCCAGATTTAACGGCCCTCGCCCTATACCCCGGACAAGAGTTAAATTTTATTCAAGCCACGGAAGAATTAGCAACAAAAAATAATGTCACAACGAAACTTAATTTAGATATTAATAAAATAAAAAAAGGATCCCAGTATCATCAACTGCCATTTACTTTGTTTGTTACCGGTAATTTCCCTAACGTTATGAGTTATCTTGGCAGTATAAGAACAATGCCAATGGCAACAATTTTAACTGATATGAATATGTATACAAAAAATGAAAAAAAGTCCAACACAAATTATGTTGAATCTCAAATATCCGGTTTTGTGATCTGGCGGGGTGAAATTCCGCAACCACCGACAAAACCAAAAAAATAAACTACCACCATGAAACTACCCGCAAGTATCATAATTAAATACGGAAAAATCGGCGTTATCGCAGTAATGATTGTCATTTTGGGAATTCTGGGATGGTTTTTGAATAGTTACGTTTATGTACCCTTAACACAAGCCGTAGCCTTGGCCGAACTAAAAACGTATGTATCACTTGTTTCGGTTAATAAAACAGGCTTAGATAAATTAGTAGCCAAAATTACAAGAGATCGTGAACCTTCTCCACTTGATTGGAATAAAATAAGAAATCCTTTTGAAAATCCAGTACCTAAAAACAACGAAATAGCTACCCCGCCCGTAAATGAAATTATTCCTAAACAATAGGTATCCAAAACTGACCTTTTAAAAAACAACAGTGTCGGCAATAGCTTTAATGTTAATAAGAAAGAAAAACAACAAACTAACCGTGCCTAAAATAAATAATGCCTGATCAACTGGTCCTTTAACCTTAGACCGTAAAAATTTCGGAACAAGGGCGTATCTCTGTCTGTTGAATGGAAAAAAATATCCAACACCAGTATTCAACCCGTCAATCAAAATATGACTCGCGTATCCGATAGTAATCACAAGTGGTAATAACAAATTATATTGCCGTAAAAAAATAAAACTGAACACAAAAATAATAATGACTGATAATATTGAATGGAAAATTCCTCTGTGCTCAAATATTCCTGAATGTCTACCTTTAAATACGGACAGAAATTGACCAAACAGATAATGTATTTTAGCACTCGAAGCGTCAATATCGGGTAAAAGACCAGCTATTGCTCCCACCCCCGCTAAAAGAGCTGTATTTTGGTCTACAACGCCATACACAGAAGCAATCCATATAGCGTTTGCACCTATAACTGCATGAGTTAATCCGCTCATAAATTAAATAACCAATTTTATGTTAATTACTTTATACTAACATAAATAGCCATTATGAACATATTTTTATTGATAAAAATGTGAAAAACAATATAAATCACTCGTTACTCTTGACGTTTTGGTGCAATTTTAGTAATATCTACAGAACAAATACCTTTTACTAATTAATTTATGGCCCATAAAAAAGCAGGTGGTTCTACAGCCCTAGGCCGAGATTCTCAAGGTCAACGCCTTGGTGTTAAGGTTGGTCATGGCGACTTTGCCACCGCCGGTAGTATTATAGTTAGACAAAGAGGCACGCCTATTCGAGCTGGTAAAAACGTCAGTCGAGGCAACGATGACTCTCTATTCGCAATGATTTCCGGTATAGTTAAATTTACAACTCGTAAAATGAGGCGATTTACTGGAGATATTAAGACTGCTCGATACGTAAGCGTTTCACCAAAAGAATAAATATTTTTTATGCCAGATAGTGAAGCTAAATTTAAGGATGAAACAGCAAAAGATCTAGATCCGTTGAAAAAAGCGCAAAAAATTGTATTCGATCAATACATTGCTGAGCAAGATCCTAATATACCCGAAGAAAGAAGAATCTCCTACGCCCAAGAAGACTTATTAAATGGGACGCTTGATGATAGAGTTGAAGCAACTCGTTTAGATTTAATTCTAGATCACCTAGATGAAGCCGAAAAAGTGGCAGTAAATCAGTACGTATCTGAAATGGCTGGTTTTCATATTGATCCCGAATATTATTACAAAAACAATAAAGAAGGACTATTGAATGAGGCGTTGCAAAAATTAATGAACGGAGAATTTGATAAAACCATTGAAGCAATACGCGAAATGAATGAGCTTGATACGCAGGAACAAGAAGAGACAGATTCGTAAATAATAGTAGCACAAAAACACTCTCCATACGGAGAGTGTTTTTTATAAAACATATTATGCACCAAAATTATGAATAACATATTTTTAAACAGTTCAAAAATAAATATCTAATTCGCATACATCAAATACAACTTTCCGTCCGTAAAAAAGACGTCCCCAGAAAAATTGCTTCCAAGCTTTGGATTAACAAGTTGTTTTTGCTCAAAATTTGAAACTATACCTGTTCTTTGCAAATCATTTAATAAAAACTCACGTTCCGTATCAATGTCAGGATTAATCTTGTGTGTTACGCCCCACTTAAGCCCACTATCGAAACTGGCTGTTCCGACATAAATCATATCTCCTTTAATTGTCAAATAATTCGTTCTCCAAAAACGCGCATGATGCCTTTCGCTGACTTTATTTAATTGAGTTAATTTTTCAAAACCAAAATCATGCACTTTGGTATTCCAAAAATCAGGAGTCATTGGCGCCTCGACATAAGGTTGTTTCCAAAAAATAGCCTCTGTCATTTTGACCACTGAAGAAAAATTAACTTCATCAGCCAAAGACCAACCGGCTCGTTCAAACAAATCAATAAATTCTTGATTATTTCTGGCAACAATAATAAAGCTTAACGGTTCTTGTTGGTCGCCAAATATTGTTTCAGTGTATTTCAATTGATCGTTGGTAAAAATAACAGACATATCATTAATAACCGTTTCGTTCGTTTCTTTAGGAAGAGTCAAAATAGGTGTTTTATAATTAAAAGCAAAAATTGCGTACAAGATTACTGAAAAAACAATCAAACCATAAGTTATTAAACGTTTTTTTGTATAAGACAGTAAAACATTAGTGGTGGTTGATTTTTTATACAGTAAATACTCCAAAAGACTTATTGCGATAATTAGCCAAATTGTACCCACCAAGTACCCACCCCAAACATCGCTCATATAATGAACACCCAGATATAATCGACTAAAACCGATTAAAGCAATCAAAATAAAACCAATGAAAAACGCATTTATTTTTTTATTCCATTGCTTCAAATTTTTTATCAGGGCATAGGTTATAAACCCATAAAAAGCAACGGCAATTGTGGCGTGACCGCTCGGAAAAGAAAAAGAATTTTCCGCATAAATAGCGACATCCGGACGTGCTCTATGAATGACAACTTTACCGACAAAAGCAAACAGTTCGCTCCCGACAATGCTCAATAAAAGTGGCGTAATATAAACTCGTTTTCCCCATATCCAAAAAATTATAATAACTACAACAGTAAAAATTAATACGATCTCCCACTTTCCTAATAACGATACCCAAAAGAAAAATCTAATAAGTTCGGGTGTCTGAAAAACCATCAACAAATTTTCCAGACGAATATCGGTCGATAAAATAACCTCCGAATTAATAATATCTTCGATGATTCCTCCAAAAAGAAAGAAAACATAAATCAAAGAAAATAAAAAAAAGGTTAAAGGCAAACCGTAAAAATTATTCTTATCGATTCGTTTTCCTATAAATTTAAAAATGGTCGGATACTTTTCGGTCAACTTTTGTACCTCATGATTTTCTTTTATGGCTTCCTTAACCGACAACCAAACGGAAAACAAAAAAGAAAAGAATCGCTTTCCTTTTTTAACAAAATAAACTTTTAAAATATAAACCAAAACAAACACTAAGAGAAAAATAATTAAAAAGAAACCGGCGCGTGTCAACCAAATTTGCGCTAAGCTTAAGGACTGCGCGAAAAAATATCCAGGCAAAGCCCAAGCAAGGCTCCAGCCAATCGACCCGAAAATATTCCATACCGCAAAAGGAACTCTTCTCATTCCAAATGTTCCGGCAATCAAAGGAATAACTTCTTTTAGGCTTGGAATAAAACGACCAATAAAAACACTCTTGGGTCCATGCTTTTCAAAAAATGCTTCTCCTGTTTTAAAATGTGATGGCTTAATAAACCAAAAACCTTTACTAAATATTTTTGAACCAAATCTTTTTCCTATATAATAATTAATATTGTCGCCAATAAATGCGCCTACAACCAAAAACCACAATAAGTCCCCAATATCAAAAAAACCATTACCGGCCAAAGCACCCATAAACAACACAATGCTTGATCCCGGTATTAACAACCCTATACCAATGGTCGTTTCAAGCAGCGCGGCAAAAAAAGCTATCCAATAGCCAATAGAATGAAAATGCTCGATGGCCGGTAATAATACTGCTATAAAATTCATTTTTATATTATACCCTATTTATTTTATTAATATTTTGTTGTAAGACTTTTGATATAATTTTTTCATAGAGAAAATAAATTTAAATATTTTCCCATTGTAGGTAAAAAATCTTCAGGATTATTTTGAAGTTTCTGTTTTAAATCACTTGGTGAAATCCATTTGACCTCCTCAATTTCATCTTTCTGAATAGTAAACTCATTAATACCTCTATCAATTTTTAAAATAAACCATTGGGTAAAATGATGATACTGACTCTTGGTTTCTATTTTTGGACCAATACTTGGTTTAATATTCTTAAGACCTAATTCTTCCTCCGCTTCTTTAACTATATTCTCTTCGTAGGTTTCCCCTTCTTCAACTGTTCCGGCAACAGCCGGACCCCATTTTCCCGGATGATTAATTTTAGTATGGTGGCGCCTAGTCAAAAGAATTTCTCCTTTAGAATTAGTAATCCATAATGCGGACACGCGATAAATGTCCTCTTTGGTTAAAAGACTTCTATCTTTGCACCCAATGGGTGTATCGCTATCGTCCACAATAATAACTTGATTAAGCTTCATATTATGTTTTGAATAATACTTCTTGCAAGTACATCGAATGGGGCAAAATAAAAATATGAACAAATAGCCAAACTAACGAAAGAAACATAGCGGGCCACACTAAAAACGACCATTTTTTTGCGACCAAATATCCAAAAAGAAGAATTAACGGATCTGCTATTAATCTATTCGGCCAAAATTCAACCCCCTGAAACCAATACTCAACAGCAGAGCCAATAAGTCCGGTTTCTAAATAATGCTCAAAGGTCTCCCAGAGATAAGCAAGAAAAAGAACGCCGGTTATAGCAAACCACCACGAATGATGATTATGGTCGTCCACATTTAATATTTTTTGAATTACTTGATGGTTTTTCTTTTTTACAGCCGAACCAATAGAAACACCACTGAACAAATGTTCAATTGACCATATGTCAAATATAGCCCCTGTCTTTAACCCAAATAGTATTTCCAGCATATATAATAAATTTATCTTTTTTCCATCAATAATTCGATAAAGTATAATCCAGCATTAGTCTTTTCTTTACTTGGATAACTTATGCTTTTATAAAAAACATCAAAACTACTAAATAATTTACAAAGCTCTTGTTCTGTGAATAATGAGATTTTAAATTTGATACCACATTAAAAATCTCTAACCGTTCAAAGTAATTTTTAATTTTTTTATAATATAATACAGAACTATAAAAGTTAAAACGAAAATAATAACGTAGTAAAAAGTATAAAATAAACCACAGCCAAAAAAGTATTGCCAAGGATTTAAATACTGAACCGTACATTCGTAAATAATTATTCCCTCACTTCTAAGAATGGCGTAAATAACACAAACGACAAAAGATAAAAATATTGATATTTTAATTGTTTTTACGTTTGCTCTTATGTAATCGCTCATTTCTTATATATTTTTTACTTTTATATTCTTTTTTGCCTTGCGTTTTTTGGCCGCTTCAATAAATGCTGTAAACAAGGGGTTCGGTGAAACGGGACGAGAAGTAAACTCGGGATGAAATTGAACTCCAACAAAAAATGGATGCTTAACTAACTCGATAATTTCAACCAATGTATTATCCGGAGAAGTGGCGGCTATGCGCATACCCCTTTTTTCGAATAATTCCCTGTATTTATTATTGAACTCATAACGGTGGCGATGACGCTCCACAATATTTCTTTTACCATAGGCCTTCCGACTAATAGAATCGGTCGTCAAAACAGCTGGGTAAGCGCCAAGTCTCATTGTCGCGCCGTAATCTTTTTGCTTCATTTTTTCAACCTGTTCAAGCATAATATGAATTATATTATTCTTTGAATTTTTGTTAGCTTCTTCGGTATTAGCATCGGCTATTTTACAAATATTTCTTGCGAACTCAATCGCGGCCACCTGCATACCCAAACAAAGACCAAAAAATGGAATATTATGTTCGCGCACATACTGAATAGCGCGAATTTTACCTTCTAACCCCCTTGTTCCAAAACCACCCGGAACAATAATACCATCAAATTCTTCTAACTCCTGTAGTTTACGTTTATCTTGTTCATAATTTTCAGCGTTCAACCAAACTATTTCCGGCTTCCTGTTGGCCTGCCAAGCGGCATGACGAATGGCTTCTATGACCGATATATATGAATCAGATAAGGTAAAATCTCCGGTGCCAAAATACTTACCAACAATACCTATTTTTACAGAAGTTTTAGCTCGTTTAATCTTACCAACAAGATCCTTCCATTCTTTCATGTCTCTCTTACGAGATTTTAAATTTAAAGCCTCGAGTAATTTATCGCTTAATTTTTCACGCTCAAAATTTACGGGTATTTCATAAATAGACTCAACGTCGGGTGCGGAAATGGCGTTATCTTCTTTAATACCACAAAATACCGCTAACCTTTTTCGACGCGGTTCATCAATTGGTTTTTCGGCTCGACACAAAATAAAATCCGGCTGTAAACCGGCGGAGTTTAGCGATCTCGAAGCATACTGTGTCGGTTTTGTTTTCATCTCACCAACTGAACGCGGTATAGGAAGGTAACTAACCAAAACCAAAGCAATATCCTTGGGATATTTTAACTTCATCATTCGAATCGCTTCAAGGAACAAAATGTTTTGGTACTCCCCTACTGTTCCGCCGATTTCTATAATTACAATGTCCGCCTTATTTTTTTTACCGGCAACTTGAATCCGCCGAATAATTTCATTAGGAATATCCGGCACCACTTCAACATCTTCTCCGGCGTATCCTAAATTTCGCTCCTTTTCGATAACTGTTTTATAAACTTGACCGGTTGTAATGTAATTATCTCTAGTGCTGGTTACACCGGTAAATCGTTCGTAATTTCCTAAATCCTGATCTGCCTCTATGCCGTCTTCTCCAACAAATACTTCACCATGCTCCGTCGGCCTAATCGTACCCGCGTCGATGTTTATATACATATCGCACTTAACGAGGGAAACCTTAAAACCGCAACCCTGAAGAATACGTCCGATAGACGCCGTTGACACACCCTTGCCAACACTCGACATTACTCCACCTGTAACAAAAATGTATTTCATAGATTATTAATTATAGACTACCGCGATATGTCCTCTCTGGCAACTTTTAAAAAAATCGATGATTTTCCAGCCGAACCAAAATCTAAAACAACCTCATAGTCGCCAACTTGTTTAATTGGACTGTATAAATGAAAATTTTCTTGATCTACCTTCATATCGCTCTTTAATAAAATACTTAATAATTCTTTTGTGCTAACAGACGAAAAAAGTGTACCATTTTCATTCGCTTTTTTCTTTATTTCAAACTTTAATCCGCCAATTTGTTTTTTTCTACGCAATAACTGTTTTTCGTCTTTAACTTTTCTTCTATCTTTTATCTGTTTGTTAACCTTTAAAGAATCAAGGGCTTCCTTTGTTGCTGGTATGACTAACCCTTGAGGCAATAAAAAATTTCTATAATAACCATCGGCGACATCATGAACAGAGTCGGCCAAACCTATTTTGGGGACGTTAGACTTAAGAATTACCCTCATACTATCTTAACAACTCAAGAGCTCTTATTAATTGAGGATCTTCACCCTCTTTAAGTTTTGTATAATCAACCGGCGCGACAATATCGGGCTCAATTCCTAATTTATTTATCGAACGACCCTTTGGTGTTAACCACTCCGCAACTGTTATTTTTACCGCCGATCCATCACTAAGTTGCTGTAATTCCTGCACAGAACCTTTTCCGAATGTTTTAGTGCCAATTAATGTTGCCAAACCATAGTCCTGTAAGGCTCCGGCAACAATTTCTGACGCGCTGGCGCTACCTTCGTTTACCAAAACGACTGTTTTAACTCCTTTTAACTTAGCCAAACCAGAAGCAGGATGTTCAATTTTTTTATCTCCTTTTGATTTTTCTATAACTACCGACCCGCTATCTACCCACTGACTCGAAATTGTAACAGCAGAGTCGAGAAAACCGCCGGGATTATTTCGCAGATCAAGAATTATCGCCCGTGCATTCTCCTTAAATAAACTTGCCACGGCTTTATCAAAACTGCCGACAGTATCTTCGTTGAAATGTGAAATCCTAATATAAGCAATATCTTTAACTTTGCTATTTGGAACCGACTTCATTTCAAAATTTACACTTTCAACGGTTATGGTGTCACGTGTTACTTTAACCAAAACTTCCTCATTATTTTTTCCTCTAGCTAACTTTAATGACACAATAGAACCCTTTGGACCACGAATTTTAGAAACAGCGTCCTCAAGAGTCATACCGATCGTTTCGATGTCATCAATGGTCAAAATAGCGTCACCAGCAACAACCCCAGCCTTTTCAGCGGGTGTTCCGGGCAATGGAGCAATAACAACTATTTCATTGTCCCGAAGACCTATTTCCGCACCAATACCCTCAAAACTACCCGAAAGCTCCTGCGTAAAATCACTTGCCGTCTTTGGGTCAAAAAATACTGTATAAGGATCGTCAACACCGGCAACCAAACCTTTCAATGCGCCATAGAATAACTTTGGGTCAGAAATTGGTCTTTCGACATAATCTTTTTGTAACAAATCCCAAACTTCCCAAAAAATTCTGAAATCAACATCCTTAGATAAATACGTCGGTATGCTCGAACCACGATTTTTAATTTTTCCGTTTTCGGTTGCGGTGTTAAATCCTTCTTTTTTTCCTATAAAAAACCCGGCGGAAAAAATTAAAATAAAAATTATAGCTAAAACTCCAACGGAAAACAGCTTCCTCCTTTTGGAAGAAGCCGAAGAAATATTTAACATCCTTTTCCAATCACTCATAAACATATTTTAGCAAATACACTAGTCTCAAGTCAAAATATTAATAATGGTTGCTAGCCACATAATGGTTTGCTACCATTTCATATAAGCTATAACTTTATGGCTAATATTAGATTTAAAAGGATATTTACACTATGCAACATGATCGCTTGATAATTGAAGGCGGAAAACCACTTTCTGGGGTCATTGAGGTTAAAGGGGCAAAAAATGCTGCTTTAAAAATGATGGCCGCCGCCTTGCTTTCTGATGAGGAATGCTTAATAACAAACCTCCCCAAAATTGAAGACGTTGAACGAATGAAAGACATCCTTATTTCAATGGGAGTTGTTATAAGCGAAAATTCTGACGGGACAATAATTAATCCCCAGAAACTTAATCCGACCACTATTGATGAAACCATGATCGGAAAATTAAGAGCTTCCGTGGTTTTAACGGGCCCATTATTGGCTCGTACGGGTGAAGTTTTTTTACCTCATCCGGGAGGATGTAACTTAGGCCAAAGACCCATTGATATATTCTTAGACGGTTTCAGGGCAATGGGCGCCGAAATTACCACCACTGAAACAAGCTATAGATTAAAAGCAAAAAAATTGAGGGGGACGGAAATTTTTCTTCCAAAAATAAGCGTAACTGCAACCGAAACATTTATTATGGCCGCAGTACTAGCCGAAGGAAAAACCACAATTAAAAACTCCGCAATGGAGCCAGAAATTCCTGCGCTAATAGATTATCTAAATACTCACGGAGCAAAAATATCCGGTGCGGGAACACCAACCATTACAATTGAAGGCGTACCAAAAATTGGAGCTGGAAAAATAACTCTAATTCCCGATCGAATTGAAGCAGGCACATTTGCCATACTGGGCGCAATGACCAATAGTGAAATTACTATTAAAAATTGCGACACCGACCACCTTGAAAGTCTTTGGTTGTACTTAAATAAGGTCGGAGCCACATTTGAATTATCAAAAAACCAAATAAGCACAAAAAAACATCACGGTCTCAAGGCAACAAATATAAAAACCCATGAATATCCAGGTTTTGTTACAGATCTTCAACCAGCTTTTACGGTATTAATGACTCAAGCAACAGGTCTGTCAATTATTCAAGAAACTATCTTTTCCGGACGCCTCTTTTATACGGATTTGTTGTCCTCAATGGGAGCAAATATTATAATGTGTGATCCTTATCGTGTTGTTGTTAGTGGCCCAACAGCGCTCTGTGGTCGATATCTTGTAAGCCCTGACATTCGTGCCGGTATTGCTCTTATTTTGGCCGGCTTAATCGCCGGAGGAAAAACTACCATTGATAATGTTTATCAAATTGACAGAGGTTATGAACAAATTGTTAACAGATTAGCCAATTTAGGAGCCAACATCAAACGAGAAACTGTTACAGTATGACCCATAACCAAAGAAGAATTCTTTTTTGGAGTTTTACGTTATCATTTTTTGTTGTGGCGCCGATCCTTGTTTTTTATACAGCCGGTTACCGATATAAAAAAAATGAGGAAAAAATTATAAAAACAGGAACATTTGTTTTGTCAACAATACCCAAAAACGCGAACATAACTATTAATGGGCAAATAGCAAGTAAAAAAACTCCTGCCACACTAAGCGCTATGCGAGCCGGAGATTATACAATTCAGTTATCAAAAGACGGTTACTGGTCGTGGGAAAAAAAGTTAACGCTTCAGACAGAAGGCGCCACCTTTGCTAGCGATATTTTACTTTTTAAAAACAACCTTCCTGAACAAATTTTAACGGGTGATTTTGTAAAATTAAGCAACCAACCAGAAGGCAATAAAATCATTTTAATAGAAAATAAAAATAACAATAAAATATTTTGGCTATTAACGTTACCTTTGTCGACAAATATAAAACCAAAAAAATTATTCGAACAGCCAATAAAATCAAATGATTCTAATGACCTATCTTGGAACGATTATGAACAAGTATTAATTCGCTCTAATGACTTTATCGCTCTTGTAAATACTAAATCTTTAACACCGACTTTTACCACTTTAACATTTATTCCTTCTGGTATAATTAATTTTAAATGGCTTAATCAAAAACTTTTTGGTTATGACAATAAAAGTATTTACGAAGTAGATTACTCATCAAAAAAAATAAAATCACTTATTCAAGTTGGCGCCACTGAAACAATTACCGATTTTTGGCTTTCCAATAATACAATAAATACCATCATTCATAACCAATCTGGCATTAATATTTGGAAAACTAGCGATATTTTTGGAAAAATTATTAACCAAAAAACTCTTCCTTCAAAATTATTGTATACCTATGTTGACTCGTCCGACTCTACAACCATTTTTAAGGACGATCAAAATAGATTGAGTATTTGGGTTAAAGACGGACAATGGAGAGAAATAACGACTATTGACGGGGCCAGTAACGCTATTCTAAATAAAAATCAAGATGATATATTATACTCCACACCTTTTGAACTTTGGACTTATAACCCAAAAACAGACGAAAGAGAACTATTGGCAAGAAACCAATTTGCTATTGATAAAATATCTTGGTACACAGACGACACACACGCTTTATATGTAAGTGGAGATAATCTGGTAATTATAGAAAGAGATGGGAGAGATAAAAGAAATCGTTGGCAACTTATTGAGAGTAAAAATATTACGGGCTATTACCTGTTAAATAAAAATTTTATTTACTCGATTGCCACTATTGGAAGCTCTACTGGTCTATACGAAAAAGAACTTTAATTTTATAACGATGGCTCTTCGGTTGGTTTATCCGAAGGAGTTTCGGTGGTTAGTTGTTCGGTCTCAGCACCCACCAACCATCGCTCTGGCCACGGTCGATAATAACTGTCAAATTTTTGTTCAACTTTCTTTCCGTCGGCATAATTAATTATATAGAGTGCGGTGGCGGATCCTCCGGGATGGGCTCTTTCTATCATCTTTTTTTCACCAACCGGAATAGTGTCCGTGTTGGCATAAATTGGGTCGCCCGTAGGTATGGTACTTAAAGTATGAGGACCATCAATTATTGATTTACGCCCGTCTTTTGTTCCATATAATTCAAATGTAATAAAATTACCTTTTACATATCCTAAAATTATAATCGTCGCCTTAGTATCATTTTTAAAACGAAAGTCCGGACTCGGAGAATAAATCGTAGCGTCCAACCCTGGTCCAATATAATTTCCCTCGCCATCTTTTTCGTAATAACTTACTCGGTAAGAATGATTACGACGAGAGGTAACCGGCAATCCTGTATCCAAAACGGCTCTAAATAATGTCGTTGATACCTGACACAAGCCACCGCCAAATTCAGGAATTGTTCTGTCCCCTTTTATAACTAATTCAGGTAGATAACCGGAAGTATTATCTATTTTACCAAGAGCGCCTAAAGTAGAAAACTCGTCGCCGGGTTTTATGAGTAAGCCATTCAAAAATTTAGTTCCGTTCTTAATATTAGAAATTCGATTTGGCGGACTACCGACAAATGATGTTGTGGCTTTTCCGATCAATTCAACAATTCCTAACTCGGCAGCCGAACCGTCAGCAATCGGTTCTTCAACCACAACCGGTAAAGAAATTTCGGTTACAACTTCGTTTCCGTTTCTTTTTTCTTCTAAGGCGTTGGCAATTAACTTAATTGTTTCGTCTTCACGCAGTAATCTTCCTTCTCTGGGTGGCTCAAAATTTACCACCTTGCCGTCAACTACTTCAAGAACTGATTTTTGCGGTGAACTATTAACAATTTGCGCAATTTCTGTAACATAAATACTTAATTTTCTTTCATTAATTACTGGTCGTAACCTATTTTGATTATCACTGTTAGATTCTATCCAGCTGCCAATTTTGTCCGATGTTACCTTAAATTTATGATAACCATACACAAGGGTAAGAGGCGAAGACATCATTCGCTCAGCTTCCAACTTACCCGCCAATGCAGATTTTGAATCAATATGAGGCAACAATGGTTTTCTTTTAATTTCAACCGAACTACTGTTAAGATTAACGGCAGAATTAATTAACAATTTCTGAACTTCTTCTTGATCTATCATCAAACCTTCCTTTGTGTCGTAAAGTATCGACACTTTATCTCCAACAATATTTAAACGAACATCATACCCCTTAAAATCATAAATTTCGCTTAATAAATTTATTTCATTAAAAAGCGTGGCTTCGTTTATATTCAACTCTGCTACAACGGATGTTTTTCTAAATAGTGAACTCAAATATGCAAAAATCTTATTAAACAACGACCCACTTCGACCGATTGACCAAGCGCGTATAAAAGTTTTTTCTGGAGATACTGTAATTCCTAAACGGTCTAACTTAACCGTTTCTTGTTTACCATCTATTTGCAACTGCAATCCTTTGTCGGAAAAAGCTTTAATTCTACTGGATAATTTTTCTTCAGCCACTTCGCGGTTTAGTCCCCCTAATTCAACGGAACCAACAGTTACGCCGGGAAAAATTTTCCCGGCGTAAAATGCCCTGAAAGCGCTGAGCAAAATGATTATCGCAAACAAGAGGGCAAAAAATCCCAATAGTCCGCGCTTAAAGAGGACTAAGGTGCTTCCTCCGCCCATAAACTGTTATAAAGCTGAATCAATAATTGATTTAAGCTGAGTTACTGGTACGGCCCCATTTATTGGAGTATTTTTGCCACCGGCGACCATTACTGTATAAGGTGTACCATTTCCACCTGCGGCCACCGCGTCTTCATACTGTGCCTGCACAACATCGGCAAATTTACCACTAGACAAGCAAGAATCAAATTTAGACCTATCTAAACCGACAAATACCGCTATTTCTGACAAGGCTGTTTCTGGCAAGCCATTATTTGATGGAGTACGAGCAAATACCTCATCCAAATACTTCCAAAACACGTCATTACCACCAAGGCTGGCGGCACATTCTGTTGCTTCGGCTTCTTTACGCGCCTTGCTGTGAAGAGAATCTAAAGGAAAATGTCGATAAATCCAAGCTACATCTTTTCCATATTGCTCCATTAAACCCCTTAACACCTCATGATGTTGTTTGCAAAATGGACATTCGGTGTCTGAATATTCAACCAACACAACTTTAGCATTGGCTTTGCCTCGAATATGATCCTTGTCGGTAATTGGGGCTATTTTAACGACCGTTGGAACATCTGACCCCGCAGGATCCGCAATCGGTTTAAAAGTGTCGGTTGCTTTAGTTGTATCAGCTTTTTTTACTGATTTAAAACTAAAGTCCCCACCACTCAAAAAACCAACTAACATAACCAAAAAACCGATCGTACACAGAACCAAGATACCCCCAACAACCCCTGTCCAAAACGATGTTTTTGGAGATAACTTGTTTATTAAATCATCAAACATACGTATATATAAATAAATAATAAGCGTTGTGAAATTATACCACAGGACTTAATATAAGTCACTATCAAATTTTATTTAATGAGCTTTTTCTGACATTAAAATATTAGCTCTTAATAAAGATTCAAAGGTTCCTGCGTCAATCCATTCGCCCGTAACCTCAGCAACTTCCAGTTCGTTTTTTTGTAAGTACCAGTTATGTAAATCAACAATTTCTAACTCGTTACGTTCGCTCGGTTTACAATTTTTGGCCACGTCAACCACACGATAATCGTATAAATAAAGTCCCGTAATGGCGTAATCCGATATCCATTCTTTTGGTTTTTCGATAATTAATTCGGCCATTTTATTTTGATTGAATTTCACTACGCCAAATCGTTCCGGATCTGATACTTTTTTTGCAAAAACTTTACCGCCAGATTTAAAACTTTTAATTTCCTCAGACAAATCTTGCTCAAAAATATTATCACCTAAAATCATTGCCACGTTATCGTCATCAATAAAATTATCAGCAATTATAAAAGCTTCTGGCAAACCTCTTGGTTTGTCTTGAATTTCGTATGTTAACTTAACGCCAAATTCCTTACCGCTGCCTAATAAATTTAAATAATCACCAGCGTGATCCGGAGCAACTATAATTAAAATTTCTTTTATTCCCGCCTTAACTAAAGTATTAAGCGGATAATAAATCATTGGACGATTATAAACCGGCAATAATTGTTTACTTGTAACTTTGGTCAACGGCAATAATCGACTTCCGGTTCCACCGGCAAGAATTACTCCTTTCATACATTTATATCATTATCTAGTGTTAAATAGTCAGCTAAGGCTTCTTTCCAAGACCGCATCGGTGGTAACTTAGTAGATTTCAATACTGAATACTTGGGTCGTTTAGCCGGTCGCGGTAAAGACGAAGCCGCTACTGGTGTAACCTCAACAAACTGTTTGTCTTTTACTCCTTCTTCCGTAGTATACAACGGACTTAAGTTCAAAACTTCTTTGGCAAATTCGAACCAACTGCATTCACCGTCGTTCGTTCTATGATAAATTCCATAAGGCAAATCACTAGCAACTAATTTATAAGTTTCAGCCGCCAAATCGTTGGCGTAAGTTGTACTTGAAATTTCGCTACCTTCAATAAAATCCAAACTCTTTTTTTCCATAGCTAACCGCAAAACCAAATCCGGAAAAGTTTCTTTACTATTCTCTTCACTCTTCGCTTTTCCAAATAAACGAGATGTTCTAATAAGATAATATTTTAAGTCGCGCTCGCTTAACCTTAAAACCATCTCCTCCCCTTCCCTCTTTGACCGACCATAAGCGTTAATTGGGTTAGCGTCGTCTTCTTCTTCGTAGGCCTCGCCTTTTTCTCCATCAAAAACATAATCGGTACTAAAATGAACAAATAAAGCCTTATGAGTAAGGGCGACCTCCGCCAACCGATAAACCGCATGAGCATTTACCAAAAAAGCGTTTCTTGAAACCTCGGCATCAGTCTCTATTTGGTCAACCGCTGTATAAGCGGCGGCATTAATAATAATATCGGGATCAACTGTTTTGCATTGTTCTAAAACGCTTTCTCGATCCGTTATATCTAAATCTTCTCTATCCCAAGCAAAAACTTCATCATTAGAAAAAACCTGTCTCAATTGGGTTCCCAACAAACCCCTTGCGCCAAAAATTATTACTTTTCGTTTATTCATACATTAAATATTAACACCATATGTCAAGACAAGCGAATTTATACCGGGGACTTCGGCTGGTAATAAATTTACGTAATCTTCTTTGTTATAAGGGGCAGTAGCTACGCAAATAACCTTAACTGGCGTATCTGACAGCGCCCAATAGGCGTGATAAACCCCGTGTGGAACATAAATACCGGGCATATTATCTTTACCGACTATATATGAATTTTTAAAATCTTTTGCTTCCTCATTTGTAAACACAACCGAATCAACGGCGCCAAACGTCGACGAATCTTCGCGATAATCACGAAATACCCAAAGCGCCGTACCGGTTATAGTAAAAAATATTTCCGATTGAATATGATGGTAGTGACCCGCTCTGGTTATTCCTTGGCCGACAGCGCTTGATAAATAAAGGTTACCAAAACCTTCCTTAAGATATGGATGCCTAGAACCGTTTGGCGCAAGTTCGCCAAGCCATCCACGTTCGTCGCCAATAACTTTATTTAAAATAATTTCTACTCCTTCAATTTGAGTTTTAATTACTTCAGCCATATTATTTTTCAATATGGGCATTAATTGTTTGAGAACGTTCTTTTATTTTTTTAACCCATTCTCTGTTTGTTTCGTACCAGCTTATTGTTTCTAAAATAGCCTCTTCAAATTTGTACCTAGGTTCCCAACCGAGGTCATTGGTTATTTTACTTGCGTCAATGGCGTAGCGTCTATCGTGACCGGGTCGATCAGTAACAAATGTTATGAGTGACTCCGGTTTTCCTAACGCTCGTAAAATTATACGAGCAATTTCAATGTTAGGTTTTTCAAAATGACCACCGATATTGTATACTTCGCCGGCTTTACCTTTGTGCAAAACAGCATCAAGCGCTTCACAATGATCTCTAACATATAACCAATCGCGAACATTCATTCCGTCTCCATACAACGGAAGTGGTTGGTCGTTCATAGCTCGATCAATAAAAAATGGAATTAATTTTTCCGGAAACTGATACGGTCCGTAATTGTTTGAACAGTGTGTGACAACAACGTCGCTATTAAAAGTTTTATAAAAAGCCCGACACATTAAATCACCACCCGCTTTAGCTGCAGCATAAGGCACATTGGGTGTAAAAGGTGTTTCTTCGGTAAATGCGGACAAATCATCCAAATCTAATGATCCATAAACTTCATCAGTCGAAACTTGAATGTGCCTAATACCACCGCCTCTTTTACGAATAGCGTCTAAAAATGTCTGCACGCCTAAAACATTGGTCATTACAAAATCGCGTGAACCGATATGAATACTTCTATCAACGTGGGTTTCAGCGGCAAAGTTTACAACGGCGGTTATTCCTTTATTTAAAACTTCCGCTATCAACTTTTCGTCAGAAATATCGCCTTCAACAAAAGAATAACGCGAATCACTCTCCACGTCTTTTAAATTATCAAGGTTGCCGGCGTAAGTTAACTTGTCAAAATTTACCACTTCGTATTCTAGATATTTATCCAGAATATGGTGTATAAAATTTGACCCGATAAACCCGGCTCCACCGGCCACTAAAATTTTCTGTTTGTTGGTACTCATACTTAACAAATATTACTTTAAAATGTTCCTCTATACAACCTCCTTATCGTTAGCCAAAAACAGCCCCGTTAGGGGCTGTTTTTGAGTTTACTCTGTTTCGGGTAAAACTTACTTCTTTCCTTCTTCTTCGTCTGACTGATTATAAGCCCACCAAAGATAAATCAATACCAAAATAAGCAACAACCACCACCACCAACAAATACTTATTATTCGATAACAACCAGTTCCCGTATCAGGTGTTGGTGAAACATCGGTTTGTTTTTCTTCGGGGTTAATAACCACGGCTCCATCCTCCACTATTGGGTTTGGTTCAGTTGTTTGCTCACCAAGCACAACACCCGGAACAGAAGGACGTGATGGCAATATGGTTCCAGTTGGTGGCGTTGGTGGGATAGGGGTAGGAACAATTGGTTCGCCACCTTGATTGCTCGTCTCTTCGCCCAAAACTTGTCCGACGGCGTATGTTACCATTACGTTTTTATCGGTTACACCACCGGTAGCATTCCTAAATCTCGCGTATATTGTCTTTGTGCCAAAGTCTCCAGACAAAACCCAAGGCTTAGTTGAAGTTGGTGATTCGAAGCCAACAGAGTCGCTTAAATCCGAGAGATTACCAATGGCAATGCCAGTTACTTCGGCTCCATAAGTTAACACTAATGTTATATTTCTATTCTGAACATTACTTCCTTCGGCAACAGTAATATCTACAGGGTTTGGTCCGGTTGGAAGAATAAATCCGCCACCACCGCCACCGCCACCTCCGCTACCACCACCATTATCGGCGTTATCAATAGTAATAGTAACCGTTAAAGTCGTAGAATCAGTTCCGTCATTAGCATTAAAGATCGCGGTAAAAGTTCCGGACGAAGACGGCACCCAGCTAAACTGACCTGTTTCTGAATTGTATGTTGCTCCTTCTGGCAAAGTCCGAGTCAAAATTAAGGAATCACCGTCCGGATCGGAAGTCGTAACCGTAAAAGTAATAGTATCGCCGATTTTCCCAGAAGCGCTGGTTGGACCGGTAATAACCGGAGCCTGATTTGCTTCCTCACACGGCGCTTGAGTGGTAGTGGTTACGTAGAAAGCGTCTGATTTAACGCTGGTTCTCAAATAATACTCAACACTTCCACCTTCGGTAATTGTAATGACGTCGGGAGTTGTGGTGGTTGATGAGCCTACTTCTTCAATTTTGTTATCTCCTATATCACTACGATAACTCGTAGCAGATACGCCCGAGAAATCAATCGTCCCTTTTATATTTTCATTGTTGGGGTAGCCGGACAAAAGCGTTCCATCATGCCAACCATAATTGTAAACCCGCACTTCACCATTAATTCTTTGAACAGCCAAACCGGGCACGTCGGCATATTCGGATGTGATAATATCCGGATCGTTAATGGCTGATCCATCAGTATTGTAAAGCGGGAACCATGTACCGGAAGCCAAAACATTACTAGCCGAACCAAGATGAATGCCAGAAACAAAATTACCCGTACCATTGTTTACAACTTCCGTAATGTTAATACGAGCATAAACATCGTCCAAGCGACACTCTGTTTGTTCGGCAATCGTTATAACCACATCCTGTGTAACCGTAGCTACTCCGTCGGTAGCGCTAAATGTCACGGTAAAAGTACCAACCGTACTCGGCAACCAATTAAAGAGGCCGGTCGTAGGGTTAAACGTGGCTCCAGATGGTAAATTGGTGGCGCTTAAAGTGACGGGATTATTATCTGGATCGGTGGCGCTAACATTAAACTGAACGAGTTCGTTTGTTTTCCCGTTGACAGTGGTTGGAGCGGTCAGAACTGGTGGTTGATTTTCGTTGCCACCGCCGCCGTTACAAGTGTTCGGTGCAATCTGAGCTTCCAAGCGATACAACAATCCGGCTGGATTTTGTTCGGCATTCAAGGAAGGATCACCGTAGTTTGTTGTCGTAATCGACAAAGTATTTTCTCCAGAAACTAAAAGCGAAGCTACATCATAAGTGTCTTTACCGGCGTCGGTGTAATTAAACATTCCTAAGTCTCTGCCTACTTCTGTACCGTTAAGACGAGCTATGTAACCATTATCCGCCGCTACCACCAAACTTGCTGTCGTCACCGTACCGTTAACGCTAAACGAACGTTCAAAAGTGTATGTTTCGTCAACGGTTGGGTTCTCGACAAAGTATGTTTTCCAAATCCAAGTAGCGTCATTAATAATGGCTGTCCATGCCTGATGAACAAAAGCACCCACCGCTGAAGATTCCGATTCAACAACCAATGAATTAGTGTCACTAACTACCACCACCGAAGGACACAAGTTCGCGTCGCAAACATCGCCAATTCCGTCCTGATCGCTGTCGGCTTGGTCGGCATTGGCGTTCAAAGGACAATTATCGACATCATCAAGTACTCCATCATTATCATCGTCATTGTCGCAAACATCGCCAATTCCATCATCATCATTGTCGTTCTGGTCGGCATTGGCAATTAACGGACAATTGTCCCCCTCGTCGACGACTTCATCGTTATCGTCGTCATTGTCGCAAACATCACCCAAACCATCGTTGTCTGTATCAAGCTGATCAGAATTTGGAGTTAGCGGGCAATTATCGTTTTCGTCAATAATCCCATCTTGATCTGTATCAATTCCGACAAAAGTATTAGTGAAAGTACAAGAAACGTTATCTTCAGAAGCAAGATTTATACTTGACGGATCAACTGAAACAACTTGTCCTTCTTGCGGAAGATTACATTCGGACGAAATTTCCCATCCAGCCACGGCCTTTTCGGCTAAGGTGTAACTACCGGGCAAAAGTTCGAAATAAGGATGAGTTTCACCACCAGCGAGTTCCTGCGGATCTTCACCGTTCAAAGTGAAAGTAAACTTCATCACCTCGGCTGTTGAATTCTCGACAACCTTGGTAACAGTAATTGATCCAGTTTGAATGTTGCCGAAATTACGATTAGGCCTATTTGTTCCAGAACTACTGGAAACTAAATAAGTCCCATTATCTTGACCACTAAGCCCGGATTCTGAAGTTGGTGCTGTTTGTTTCCAACCAGTCTGTTGAACTTCTGAAACTACATACTCACCTGGACCAAGATTGATAAACTCATAATTACCAGAAGCGTCTGTTTTTACTTCACAAAATTCTCCGTTTATTGAAGCAACTTCGGTTTTTCCTGATTCACAATTAGGTGAATTTTCTGTACCAGCCAAATCAAGACGAATAGTCCAACCGGTTAAATTAGGATCTGATTTTTCGTTCAAGCGTACGCCGTCACCATTGAGATCGTTAAATTTTTTACCCCAAATAGAGAATAGTTCAAAATTTCCGAAATCAAGACCAGTCGCATCTTGTCCTTCGGTTAGGTTAACTTCATGTTTTCCTGAAATTGGCGCAGTTTGTGTCCACCCTGACCCTGTTTCTAATTTTTCTGTCAAAGTATACTTACCTACGGCAAGACCAGTAAACAAATAATTCCCGTCGGCGTCAGTTGTATCAGTTACTGGCGATTCTCCACCTGACAATGTAATTTCCCAACCCAATAAGCCATCTTCACCGTCATCTCTCGTTCCATTGCCGTTTTTGTCTTCAAACTTTACACCACTTATAGTACCAAGCTCTGTACTGTTGAAAGTGCAGATAACGTTTTCACCGGGAGCAAGATTGATACTAGCTGGTGTATGCCCGCCGGTACAAGAAGCTTCGCTCGTAAACCCATCATCGGGCGGAATTTGGGTTAAGACATATGGATCGCCACCAATACTATTCACCAAATCACCAAAAACATCGGAAGAAGTTCCGACCAATGATTTTGTTTGATCGTAACTATTGGGACCAGTTAACCGATAATCAAATGACCTGTCCGTAGAAACATTATTAACTGTAATTGACCCTCGTTTAGTGTTGGTAAAAACACAACTAAGGCTATCTCCTGGATTTAAAACAATAGGGTCACCAGAAACATAGGGTAAATCATTACAAGTTGCGCTCGTTAAATCCCAATTCGATAAATTACCTTTGTCTTCGGTTAATGTATATGTCTCACCAGGGTACAGTCCGTTAAAAATGTAAGGTGTTGTTTCATCCGCTAAATGGGCGTTCTGACTACTACTTCCGTGACCAAGAATAAAGGTAAATTCCTGGTCGTCCTCTGTTGGATTCGTTACTTTATCAACCGTAATTGAAGCAAGTTGAATATTTCCAAAATCAATATCGCTAGATGTTTCATTATCAACCACATTAACCGTATAACCTTTTGTTTCATTTCCACAAACTGGAGAAGTGGTTGTCGGGTAAGTCTGCTCCCAACCATCGCGCTTTTCTTCGCAAACTAAATATGAACCTTCTGGCAAACTCGTAAAAGAATAAGATCCGTCCTCTAGGGTTTGTGTTTCTCGGTTAACCGGTCCGGCAATAGATACTCCCCAACCAGCAAGAGATAAATCGCCCCCTGTAAATGATCCACTATTGTCAATATCATGATATTTTTTACCTTCAATAATACCCTTTCGCGGTGCCACACCTTCACCCCATACGGTAATATCATCCAAACGCACTCTCTTGCTACCACTAGGTGAATTCACTTCAAATTTTAAAGCAAAATTTGAATTATTTTCAGCGCCAACGAGTGGCCCAAAGGATTTCCAAATTAAATAACTCTTACAACTACCGTTTACGCATATATGTTCCCCGATATTCTCTTCAACCCCAGTTATTGGTAACCATGGGCCTTCTTCACCCTCCGTAGAATAGAAAGCGAGTAACCCCTGCCCCTCGCCAGTCATATTACTTACACGACGCGCATAAGCAACGTGAATACCAGATGTTACTCCGGCTGTACTAATTGTTTTTTTAATTGAATCATTGGCATTATCCGATCCGTCAAGTAGTAATCCAAAACCTTTATCTGGTGTGTTATCGTCAGTATAATGAACACGATCTGTGTTACTGGTTCTGGCTTTAACTAATGGGCCCTTACTTGCTTCGGCCGGATAACTAACCCAGCCGACTGGCGGACGGTTTGCCACGTTGTCCTTTTCGAATCCGTCATAAAATATAGGCGGATTAGAGCCATAAACAATAACATTGTCTAAGCCAGCGCCGTCGCCATTTACTCCGATCAAAAAGAATTGCAAATTTAACTTAGCATGTCGCTCTACGTTAGAAATATCATAACTATACAACGTATGCTCCTGCGAAACTGTCACATCCGGCCAAACCACTGTCGACGCCACGTCGTCATCTAAATTATACTGAACGCGAAATTTGCTAGCGGGTCCGAGTTTTGTTTTCAAAGAATACTCTACTCGAAGCTCGCCGTAGCCCATGGTTGCTATTTCTCGCTCAGCATTGTCACCGGGCTCATTTTGAACGTTAAAAAAGTATCCTCTGCCATGAACATTTGGATTAGTAGGCTCATCATCAACCCCAACAAACATATCGACAAACGGCGCCCCGGTAAATACACCTTCCGCATAGTTCCTTTGTGGCTTATGCTCACTTGTAACTAAAACTTCCCACTGGTTTGCTTTTTCAAAATTATCATAAAAAATCTGAACTGGAGCCGGCGCAATTGCCTCGGCCACTGGAATATTTTTTACCGATATTGGCCCCACTAAAGTTAAAACCATTGAGGCAACTGTTAACAAAGAAAATACTTTTTTAGCGCCGTTAAGACGGCTAATTTTTTTAGAATATAAATTAAGCATATAGAACGTTAAAATTAAACAAAGTTTTAATAATTTTGCCCCAACAATCGACCAATACCACACTCGCACAACTGTAGTTTAACTTGCTTTTATTTTATTTAATTTTTCAAACTTGCTAACAAAATCTTTTTCCCCCTTAAAGATGTTTGTTAAATCCTTTTCCCTCCTTAGGATTTAAGTATTATTAATGAGTAAAAACTCAATTAATTATTTTATTATTTTTAAGTTGCGTCAATCTTTATTCAATATTCTTTCAAGAAAAATCTGCAACTAATAAACAATAATCTAGTAAGGTTTAATTGTCAATACAAAAAACTGTCCATATATTAGAACAGAAAAAATTAATATTTGCTAATTGGTTAAATCAAGAGCAAAAAAACCGCTAAGGTTATTACCGCCATTGCATGACTAATAACCGAACTGTTTTTAATTCGGAATCTAAGGACAAAAATGTACATTATAATGAAAGCCGAGAGCACAATACTAAAAATAACGTAAAATTGACGTATTTTGTCGTCCAAATTGCCAATATGCAAAAACCCGAATAAAGTAGTAAATTGTTTATCGCCTTCATTGAAAATATACAATTTTTGTGTTTTAACCTCGGGAGCAACCAAAGCAACTTGTTTCGTCTCGGGCAAAGCCCCGTCTTTAATAGTTGTTAAAGTAATGGGCTCGCCACTCGCCCCCATTACATTGGCATTAAAAGGAATAACGCCGCTCCACTCGGTTGGTTTATCGGTTACCGGGGTCAAATTTATCTCTTCGCCGGCTAACTGGACATTAACTATTTTGGCGTCGGGAGCATCAACTTGAATTTTATAACCAGCATTAACTTGGGCGATTTTAATGTTATTTTCTTCGGCCGAGGTTAATTTAGGAACAGTAACTTGAGTTTTAACCAATTCATTACTGCTAGTCAAAGCTAAGGCCGGACGGCCGAACATTTGGACAACAAAAGTTGAATTAACTCCATCAAAAATTCCACTCGCCGTCCCCACGCCAATTTCCGTATAATTCGCATTTACAATATTGGCTCGATGGGTCGGACTAGCCATCCAACCTGCGTCCACGTCTTCGGCTTCATAAAAATGAACCGCTAAATTCTCTCCGGCATAACTATACTGATAACCAACATCCTTAATCCACACCCAAGGTGTTTTACCGTCCGGACTAGTATGCGCAAAATAAGATTTCGTGACCATATCTTTGGCCTTATTGGTCGCGGCAATGGCCAGCTTGTCGCTAACCGATAAAGGTTCCAAACCTAAATTCTTTCTGGTTTGATTCGTTAATTCAACAATATTTTTCGCGTTAATAGCGCTGGAGTATAAACTTGACGACGGCAGGGCTACTGGAACAGCAATAACAATTGTTTTCAAAAGAATCATTATAATACTATAACCCGCGAGCGCTCGATGTTTTAAAACGTGAGGATGAAACTCGTTTCCGCCATGTGGAATAATTTCATCCATTAACCGCCAAAACCAATTTTTATAAAGGCGACGCTTAGGTTTACTAATTGCTGGTTTTTTTATAGTAGCCAGATGGTTTTAATTAATTTTACGCAACAAAGCATTATACTCCATTTTAGCTAATTTGTCAAGCCTGAAGAGAATAAGTTTCTCTAATTTTTTTTGCCACGATTGTCGCCTCCCCTTCTTGATAATCGTGTTGTGCCCAAAGCTGAAGATTATCTTTTGAATTACGAGGAATTATGTGAATATGCGTATGAAAAATTATCTGTCCGGCGTCAGCACCGTTATTTATACCAACATTAAATCCGCTCGCCCCAGTTGCTTCAATAATGGCTTTGGCCACTTTTGGCAAAACCGACATTAAGTTAGCGAGATGTTCTTCTGAAATATTCAATAAATTTTCCGAATGAACTTTTGGAATAAGCAAAGTATGGCCCGACGAAACCGGCTTAATGTCTAAAAAAGCCAAAACATTATCATCTTCGTAAACTTTATCTGATGGAATCTCTTCTCTAATAATTTTACAAAAAACGCAATCATTCATAATTTTGTGACCGCACGTTAAAAATAATAAAAATTAGCAAACCAATAACACTTAAGCTTAATAACACCTGACCCAATAACGAACCTTGATATAACAAATAAATTATACCACCGACCGAGAACGCAACCAATAAAAGCACAAACTTATTTAAAATAATATTTTCCGACGATGCCGTTTCTGGGTTTAATAATAATGCGATAACTAATAATAACAATAATAAAATTTGTAAATTTATATAACTTATAATAATACCTGGCCGAAAAATTTCAGCAAAAGCATAAAGGAAAAAAGCCATTAGCATTACGGCAAAAACATTACCCAAGGATGCAGTTCTAAATTTATTTATCATAAACCCTTGTTAATACGTACTTAACCAGAAGCGACCAAACATTTTTAATACTTAAAGGCTGGCCAATAGCTCGCACGGACACTTTATGAAAAATAAACGGAGTTGATAAATTTTGTACGCTAGGTAGCGACAACATAAACCGTATTTTATTTTTCTGAATATCCGCTTTTTTAAAATCAAACTGCACCTCGCCAACTTGCCAACCGTCGGCAACGACAATTACGCTCGAAAATTTTTTTAGTTCGTATCTCCAATTTTGTTGATCGGGAGCTGGTGGTAAACGAAGACCAATATTTAAATTATCGCTATCCCCTTTGTACCATATTTTTAAAGTAACAACATCTAAAGCTCGCGGTATACGAACATCAAAATAAACTGGTTCAGCCAAAATTTTTTGCTCATAACCTGTGTTCAAAGATTTTTCTGTAAACGATAATCGTCCTTTAGGATATAACTTAGAAACAAATGGATGGTACCCATTCAAATTATATGTAGTTTCAAAAATTCCTGTCGGGGCAATGTCTTGATAGGCAAATAAGACTAGTAAAATAAATGGTACTATAAATATTGTCACCAGCAATAAATTTTTAAAAAATATTTTCACAAAAATTATAATCTCAATACCGGATATAGCCATGCACCATCGGGCAAAGGGGCTGGGTTTTTTAATATAAGTTGATTTTCTTTTAACAATAACAAAATATTTTTGTTTGGACTTGAAAGTAAATATAAATAAACAGGTACAGAGTCAGCCAAATACGGCAAAGTTGTCATAACATCAGAATAAGAAAAAAATGACACATTGCCCGGTGAGATAACTCGCCTGTCTGGAAAAAAAACCTTGTCCGACCTGTCTCCAACAATAATTGCTTGTTCGCCAGTTATATTGTTTACATATCGGCTAGTCGCACGATAAGTCGATAAACGACTTGCAATTTGAACTAAACCCTCGGTTTTTTCGAAATAAACCTCACTAAATCCCCAAAAAACAAAAAACAAAATTAACACCAAAAACCATTCTTGTTTTCTTGATAAATAATTTTCCCAAATATAAATTAGACCCATCGCCACAAAAGGAATCCAAACAACAAAAATAGGCAACCAATAACGAACATAAGAAATTCCCACAGTTAAACCTTGAGGCCCAACAGTATCAGACAACGACCAGCTACCATAATAAAAAATTAACCAAACAGAAATCCACGTTGCTAAACGTAAATAATTTTTTGGAATTATAGGGAATAGGGTCGAAACTGATTGCTTAATATAAACATAGCCAAAAAACGCCAAAACCCACAAAGGAATAAATAATACTAAAATATATTGAAAAACGTTGAATATTATTTCTCGGGCATCAAAACCAAAAGGGCTTAATATGCTCGTCAAAAATAAACGCGCAACTCCTAATGAGGAATATATTGAGGAGGCAACTGGAACAGAAGAATATAAAATAGGAATTGGCGAATTGTAAACCGATGCAAACAACAATATTATTAGAGACCCGATTCCGCCAATTAAACTTAAAGAAATAACCAAATGCGATAACGTCCAACGACGTCGATCGGTATAAACGGCATAAATAATTATTGGAATAATCCATAGGGCTTCAGACGACCGAACAAACAAGGCCGCGATAACCATTAAAATTGAAAACGAAAACCACTCCAAAGACCATTTACTGTCGCGCATTTGTAAATAACCCCACCAAGCAAAAATTACCAAGTCCAAAAATAAAATATTATGATAAAGACCGCGCGACGAGTAATACCAAACCGCCGGATGAATAGCCAAAATAAATACTGATATAATCGACACAAAACGACTAAAAAAACGACGCCAGCAACTATAACAAACAATAATAGCCAAGGCAGAAATAAAAGGTGTTAAAAACGGAATTACACCTTTGCTAAATAATATTCCCACCGACCCATAAATTACCGGCAACCCCAAAAAACTTGTCGGTATAATTTTACCATCAACAACATTTGTTGAACGCGGATGAATTATATTTTTAGATAACTTATTTAACGGTTCTGGGTAGGCAACACCGGCAACGTCAGCAATCCTAGAAGAAAAAAAATAATTTGCCGTTTCGTCGGGCGAATTAAATCTAATCATATCGCTTCGCGTTGTTGCCCAAGGAAAAAAAATGTAAGCAACAAAAGCTAAAAAACAAATTGTTCCAAGAATTAATCGTTCATGGCCAATTTTTGCTATAATATAACTTGGATTTCTTAATATCATCAATTTGTCGCTAAACCGATTGACGCGTACAATTAATCAATAAATATGATAATAGCCAGCATTCATTTTGGACTTTTGGTCTTACTTCTTGGAAATGCTTTTTGGTGGCAATCATCTCTACTAGGAATTATTTTAGGCGCGTTATATTTAATATATTACGGAACATTAGTCGGTAAATACTTGAAGACTAACAATGGACTCAACACTATCGCTGGTACGCTTTTGTGGACAGTATGGTTAAGCGCCATTAGTGGATTAGTCTATAAAATATGGAATCTTAATAAAATTGCCATATTCACAATTATTTTACTATCTCCAACGATCTTGGTTATATACACTCTTATTAAAAAGCCAAGTCTTATAAAGACCCAATTTGAGCCTATTATACCACAAGAAAAGAGATATTTCGTTAAGGTACTAATTTTGGCAATATTCATAGGTTTATTTATTTCCGCCATTAAGCTTTTAATTAACGCCTCAACAACTGAAGCAATACGTTCTGTTTGGCATATTGTTGATCCTTCGTTTTTTGTTATTCTTTTTGTTTTAAATATAACTGCAATCGCTCTTGTAATTTTGCCGGCAAAAAAAATTTGGCAAGATTACTTAATTCTTGCCTCAGTAACAGCTTTAACACTTAGCATCGGACTAATTGTATATAAAATTGGTTATGGTTTTGATCCCTTTGTTCATAGAGCAACGGAATCTCTTATTATTCAGAGTGGATTTGTATCGCCAAAACCGTGGTACTATCTCGGGCAATACGGACTAGTTGTTATTTTGCAGGCCATATTTTATCAATCTGTCGATATTGTAGATAAACTTCTTTTACCTATTGCCACGGCTCTAACTTTACCGCTTATTTTACTAACCACTCTGCAAAGATTCGGCGCCAACCAACGCTCGACCGTATTGACCGCACTATTGTTGCTGGCCCTGCCATTAAATTTCTTTATTGCCACAACACCGCAAGGTTTAGCAAATTTAATATTAATTGCTTTAATATTTTTAGTTTTTAACCGTGATGCAAATAATTATCAACCGAGTTTTATTGAATGGTCTTTAAGTTTTTCAGCCTTAATAATGCACCCCATCGCCGGAGTACCGGCGCTAATGATGTTATCGTTAATTACGGTTAAAACAAAAAGTAAAAAATATCCTTTATTACTAAGCAGTTTTTTAAGCATCGTATATGGTTTAATTTTACCGTCTCTTTTTTTGATTCAAGAAATTTCTCGCCGAACTGCCTCGGCCTTTGCTAGCTTACCGACAATACCGCCCGAAGCCACAGCCAGACATTTTTTTTATTTTGAACAGCGATACAATTTTATATTTGATACTTTGTATGAATACTCTTTTAATTTACCAAGCATTCTAATATTCTTAAGCCTTATTGGTTTATACTTGCTTTGGAAACAAACAAAACTTTCACAAAACTATTCACAAATTATCATAGCGACAATTTTAATAATTGACGCCTTAATTTTAAAATATTGGTTTAGCTTTAACTTTCTTATCGACTACGAACGCGACGACTTTGCCAACAGGTTGTTTACTGTGGCCTTTATATTTTTATTGCCTTACGCGGCTACGGCTATTCTTGAATTATTTAAAAATATCAATAAGGCGCCGATAACTGTAATATTATTTTTCTTACTAATAATTCCTACAGCTAAAATTGCGGGCGTATATTTAACTTATCCGCGTTTTGACGACTATCAATTCGATCGCGGTTATTCCACTAGCGCGCACGATTTACTGGCTGTTCGATCTGTTGATGAAAATTCAAATCAACCATATTTAGTTTTAGCTAATCAAGCGGTTTCAGCCGCAGCGCTTCAAGAATTGGGTTTTAAAAAATATTATATGAATCCTGTTACCAAAGAAGATATTTTCTTTTATCCTATTCCAACTGGCGGTACTTTGTATCAATACTATTTAAAAATGGTCTACGAAACTCCATCTAAAGAAACTGCACTGGAGGCAATGAAACTGGTTGGTGCAAATGAACTATATTTTATTCTCAATGATTACTGGTTTGATTCCGAAAAAATTAAAGAGGAAGCTCAAAAAACAGCAAACAAATGGTGGGAAATTGATAATGGTAAAATTTTTGTATTTAAATATATAAACAACTAAGGAGGGTCGGCACCGTAAAACGGATAACCGACCCCCTTTATCGCCTGAAAGGCGATGACGACTCACACTGCCTCGTAGATCATCTCAGCGTCTTCCCCCGCCTCGACCGACTGAACTACCGACATTCTAGGATCCGCCACAGGATCCATCTGTCGGGCCAATACGATGGCGTCGTCGTGTGGCAAGAGGAAAATCGCAACGTCGTCTCTGTGGGCACAGGATCTTTCTGCTGTTAGGGCAGATGACCCAATTGGCAACGACGTCTCCCCCTCATCTTTCAAGACTTCAACGTCGTGAAAACCTCTGACGGACAACAGATTGACGGCAACCTGAATCCCGTGGTTTCGACGACAGTGGTCGTCAAGATGGGGACGATAGAGGCGTATTGATGGAACGTTGATCTTCGACAACACCGATTGCCACAGGATGTCCAAAAGATAGCTCACTCTCGGTCCAGCTATGGGATGACCAATCTCTACCGGACCAACCCCGATGATTGCAATGTGCATAGCGCTAAAACCCTCCGAAACGGTTGACATAGCGAACTTTTCTACCTTAATTGAAACCTACAAATCCGTCAATTTAATAATTTCTTTTGCGTACTGCAATGGCGTCATAACAATAACCGGTTCAACTTCGTGTCCTGAATTAGTATTGAAAACAACTTTCTTTAAGGCTTGAACGAGCGCTTCAGTGTCATTAGGAGTAATAACTTCCGATCCTTGGGAAAGTTTTACTAACTCACTCGCTCCGCCAACGTCACTGCTAACAATGGGTATGCCCATAGCCAAGGCTTCCGTAATAGCCACCGGACTATTTTCTAGAATCAAAGAAGGAAAAACAAGAACATCTGTAATGCGCCAAATTTTTTCGAGTTCGGAAAGTTCAAGGCGTCCATATATTTTTACTTGTTCGTCGTCGCTAATTTTATTCTGAAGCGAACCAGAACCAACTAAATGAAGGGTCATATCTTCTGTTTTAATCAAATTCCAAGCGGACAGTAATGTTTCAATACCTTTTTGATGTTCAAGTTGGCCGACAAATAAAATGTTTACACCGCTATGCTTAATTTTTGGTTGCATAGGCGTGACCGGATTTCTTAGTACAACCGAATTAGCATTTTTAAAAAAATTATTCTTTTTATAAAAACTTAATAAAAAATTTGACGGCGAAATAATTTTTTTTACATTCCTAAATAATAAACGAGTAAAAAACTGATATATTTTTTTCCAGAACACGTTTAAAGTAGCATCAATTTTGTCGTAATAAATCGCACCACTTGGTTCAACTAACTGCACATCGTGCAAAATATGAATATAATTATCGGCTTTTTTTACAAACAAGCTCGGCAATAAATAACCCAAACCGCGCAGATTGTGACTAATTATTAAATTTGGGTTTTCTTTATTAATTACTCTATTCGCGATAAACAACGAGTAAATATTAAACATATCAATTACGGCCCAGATATACCGCAACCATTTCGGAAGTTTATTTATATTACTAAAAAAGCATATATTTATTGGATAATAACTATACACTAAAATTCCGTTGTTTTCTTCCGGTTTTGGTAATAACGATTTAATTCCATTAAACGGCCTTGCGGTCAACACTACTACTTTTTGCTCAAGGGACAATAACCCTTTGGCATTTAATATGGCCACAGTTTCTGCGCCGCTCCGAGCGTACGGAGGATACAAATTTGTGACAATTAGCGTCTTCATAAATTACTCAAAATTTGAGCTAACGCATTTCCAACTTTTTCCTCGCTATAATTGGTAACTGCTATGTCTCTTGATTTTTGGCTGAAACGAAAACGAACATCTTTATTTTCCAAAATCTTTATTAGTTTTTCCGACAAATCATTTAAATTTTTAGGGTCAACCAAATAACCGGTTTCACCTTCTTTAACTACGGCCCTGACACCAGCTAAATTAGAAGCGACTATCGGACAACCGCTGGCCATAGCTTCTAAAATAACCAAACCAAAAGCCTCGGATCGATCAACGGAAGATAATACAAATACGTCGGCTAGGCGATAATACTCAATCAACGACGGAACAAAACCACAAAAAACTATTTTGTCCGATAAATTAAATTTTTTAGCCGACTGTTCATAAAAATGGCGTCTATCCCCTTCTCCGATAATAAAAAGTTTAGCGTTTTCAATTTTAAAACAAACTTTTTGCCAAGCAATAATTAAATTTTCAACTCCCTTAAAATAATGCGCCGAATCCAGTCCGCCGACAAAAATAGCCACTGGAGTATTAATATCCAAACTGTATTTTGCCGTTAGCTCTGCCAATTTAACACCTGGAAAATATTTATTAACATCAACAGATAAAGGAACTTCGTAAAATTTATTTGGCCACTTTTGAAGATATGTTTTTAGTAAGGACTCCTTGGCATAATCTTTTGTGCTCACCATCACGGCGTCAGCTTTTTTAATTAACAAACCTAAAAATAATTTATGATAAATATAAAAAATTATACGCCATAAACCTTGGCCAACATTATCCATATGGTAATAAACAACTAATTTTTGTTTTTTCCTAACCCCGCACAAAGAGAATATTTCGGCGACGCCAAAAAAAGGATAATGTAAAAAAACAATATGCGCCTGTTTAACTTTATTTTTAATTTGTGGCAACCAAGCGGCATTGCCATATTTTAAAATAGCCGGAAGTTGATTTAAACCATCAACCTTTAAAGTTGTTTTATATTTTGGAGTATAAACAGAAACATCAAAACCTTTTTCGCGAAGTAATCGCGCTTGGGTTTCCGCAACGTTACCCATACCTCCCGAATATGGGGGATAAGTAGAAACGACAATGGCTACTTTTTTGGACATACCCAGTGTATCAACTTACGATACCGAATAGGTCGGTAGCGAGTTTAATAAGGTTAAATGTTTTATCGTAGTTAGGACTGATTTCATTGTTTTGGCTTTTAAAGTATTCGGTTGGTTATATATTAATTGTTTTGGCCGAAGAACTATAGTTATGGCTTAAGATACAAAAGTCTATTGCAAGATGTATTACTGGGTATATTTACCACCAAAGAACTAACCGAACAAAAAACCAATACAGCTTGAATAATGGATTAACTGCTTTCAAAATTACAGAAGGCTCTTCTTGATAATGAACTTGAGAAGCAAAATCTTCAGAAATTTTTCTATCACCGGCTAAACGCATTTTTTGATGTCGTCTTCTTTCCTCTAAAATTTTATCAAGATGAACTATTACATACATATATCCCTTAATTTTTAAGATAAACCAACCCTTCCACAAACTAAAAAATAATATTCCGCTCTCCATAATAAACCACGCCGGAAAAATTAATATTACTGTCAGCCAACGATAATTTGTTATTAAATTTATTAAGCGATTCCTTTCACCATATTCGTACTTTATACGAGTTGAACGATGAAATTCATAACGGTGATACGCTTTAGCCGTAGGCACTAATTCACTTTTTTTACCAATGAGTCTTATCCGCCAACCCAAATCTAAATCTTCACCATACATAAAAAACTCTTCTGAAAATAAACCAATTTGTTCCAAGTCCTTCATTCTTAAAAGAACAGCGGCGCCAGATGCATAGTTAATTTCTTTGGGCTCCTTAGTATATTTATAAGCTCTGGTATCGCCAATGGAACGACCGGATTGATCAGTAAAACCAAAACCCAAAAAATGAATTTTATTTCCGGCGCTATGAATAACTGTTTTGTCTTGCGCAAGAAAAATTAT
>Ga0172375_10000109_pt1 | contig 120840 bp, 108 predicted proteins | sample LakKiv1m_FD_114537 | JGI IMG/M metagenome (GOLD analysis project Ga0172375, IMG submission 114537) | Freshwater microbial communities from Kabuno Bay, South-Kivu, Congo - kab_092012_11.1m | ecosystem: Environmental > Aquatic > Freshwater > Lake | place: Democratic Republic of the Congo...
TAATAGGGTTCGTTGAGCCGCACGCACGAAAGAAAGACAGAGCCAAAACGAAATGCTGAACAGAACAGATTCTTCTAATCTGGGGTTATAGCTTTTTTGTCTTTACTAAAAGGGCTTAATGGGGGTTGGGAGGGCTTGTTCTCTACGTATTTCCACGATTGCAGATGAAAGACCTCGTTCTCGTATCGTGAATTTCCGACCTTTCCGCCTGTGATTGAGATGCGGTCTGCTGTTCCCTTCAGCTCAATCTTGCGGCCTTGCTCCGTTGGAATCTTCATCTTGACTGGATACACCACGATAATCTGGTTCATGGTGCCGGGCTTTTCTCCGATGTCAAAGTAGAATTGTGCTTCCTTTTCGGTTCCGTCAATTGATGGCGCCGCAACGATAGGATGTTGCGACACCTGTTCGGACAAAAACCCGATCCTGATCACCACATTTGTTCCGACAACATATGTTTTGGTCTTCGGATCCAATTTTGTGAGTGGATCTGCCATGACCGATGTAGAAATCACAATGCCCATCAAGATTACAGTTATTAATTGTTTCATCTTATTTATCCTCCCAACAATAGTTAAGAACAATTGGACATGCAAGTTGCCCATAAACTTTACCGCTTGGACCGTAGGATCTTCAGATTCCGGCGAGCCTCAACTAATTCGGGCTCTATTTCCAGCGCCTTTTCGCAATACTTGATCGCTTCGTCAATCTGCCCGCGGTCAGCCAGCGCAATAGCAAGGTTGTAGTTGGCCAGGGCAAACCCCGGTTTAATTTCCAATGCCTTCCTGAAGTGTGTAATTGCCTCGTCAACACGCCTGCAGTCATAAAGAGAGATGGCGAGGTTATTGTGACTAAGCGCAAGATCAGGGTTGATTTTCAGTGCCTCCTGGTATTGGGCAATGGCATCGGCAACCTGGCCACGACTGGCCAGGGCGATGCCGAGGTCATTGTGCGAGCGCGCATCACCGGGCATGGCCTGAACCGCAATGCGCAGGTGCTCGAGAGCCACATCTGGCCGGCCGAATTGTATCGCCAATCCGCCGAAATGGGCATGTAAAATCCAATCTTCAGGCGTTTTGGTGATTGCCGCTTCGTAGACCTGCCAAGCCGACTTAATGGTTTGAGGAGTTGATGCCAGCTTGCGAAGGCTGTCCCTCTGCCGGATTGCTTCTGCCTGGCGGATATCGTGATCCAGCTGGCTGGTGAATATTTTTTGTGAAGTCATATCCACCATATGGTCGGCCATCTGGTATTCATCCCACGGAGTCAGCGCCAGAATCTCAGCGCAGCGCTGCCGGGATGGAATGTCCCCAGATTCTTTTGAAGTAATCCCTTGCGGCAGGGATTCGCAGACTTTCTCGAAAACAGCCTTCGCCAGCAGGTAATTTCCATCAAAGGTCAGGTGGACGTGCTCATAAAAAAGGATTCTTCCCGGAATTCCGGGTGAGTCCGGATCACCCTGGGCCAGTTTCTGTTCGGCATCGACCATGCGCACACCGGCGGCCTCCTGCTCCCCGGCCACTTCGCGAACAATAGCATTAATCCCGGAATCGGCGCGGAACCGCAGAGCATCCAGATCACGGGCTAACTCAAAGTATTTCCTTGCCTCAATGGTCCGTTTTGTCTTCATCAGGCACCTGCCGATACGGAACATGAGTTCCGCAAATTGATCGTCAATCCTTGCTGCCGCCTCATACCGGTCGATGGCCTCAAGCCAACGGCTATTCTCTTCCAATTCGACACCCGCCTTGTAGAGCGCTTCCCATTTAGTCTGGTCCACTGACACCAATTGAGGGCGGTGACGCGAGGCGAGCGGCGGACAGTCGCGTAGGTTCACCACCACGGTCGAAAGGATAACCCCGGCACCAGCACGGCGGGCAAGATGGCAGATGTCAGTCAGATTCTGCCGATAGTTCTTATAAACTGCCGCCATCCCGGGATCTTCAGCCGTTACCAGGTTGTTTGTGAACATTTCCATACCGTGCCAACGATCCATCGATGCCTTATCGTTACGGAAGTAGTCAGCCACATCGCCGCACAACTGCGAGATCCTCATTGATTTCAACCAAATACTGATCCGAATCGTCGACAACCCGGGCGTCCATGAATGGAAGACGGTTCCCGGACCATAGGGCCCGATCACCTCGTTGTTTCCCGTGTAGACTATAAAAAGATCCGGCTGGTGGGCCACGCAATCGCGGGCTATTTCCAGGACGACGTGCGAGTTAATCGCGGTCATTGCAACGTTGACAACCTCAAACCGTATACCGGGATATTGCTCGCGGAGCATGACGTACAGTATCCGGCCGAAGCTGAAGGCCGGTTCGGGTGTACCCATGGCTGCGGAACTCCCGAGGATGAAAATCCTGATTGTACCCTGGGGTTTGTCGGATAGAGTACACAGATGCGGAACTCGTGCAATCGATCGAGGGAAAAAACGCCATCCGAAGCAGTTGTTCGTCTTGTAAACGCCCTTGGCATCTGGCCCCAAGAAGAATCCCGTGGGATAACCATAACCGCCCAGCCGCAAACCGGCTTCCAGTATACCGAAACACAGGGTGGGGACGATGATACAGAGTGCCAGCCTTAGAAGCCATCTGCGCCAGCCGCACGAACATTGCTTGTGACAATACATCCTCTGTACCAGCTTCCTAAGGTTCTAATCAGCAACTCCATTCGGGAAAAAACACTGATGTTACGGCGGCTCAAGAAAGCCAATTAAAGTTTAACGGGCTTTCCCGGTCTTTACTTTGTGGCATATCTTCACCTCCACGTCATTTTTCTGCTGTTTGCCCGGCGTACTGCGTCCATCGGCGATCAGCTTCTCCATCAGCGCCTTCATTTCCGCAACACGTTCTGGCTGTTCCGCAGCCAGGTTCTTTGTCTCGCCAATATCGGTATCAAGATTGTAGAGCTGCACGTCCGTCCCTGATTTTGCATCAGCGATATAAACAAGTTTCCACGAACCGGAACGAAGACCTGCAGGGCCGCCACCGGCACAACTGACGGCATGCTGGCGTATCGGTTTGTCCACACCTTTTAATAGCGGCACAAAGCTGAAACTGTCTTCGCCCGCGTTGTCGGGAAGTTTGACGGCGAGAATATCAGCAATCGTAGCCATGATGTCGGCCTGGTGCACAAGCTGACCGCACACACTGCCAGACTTCACGACTCCGGGCCAGCGGACGATAAACGGCTCACGATGTCCTCCCTCCCACACATCAAACTTGTAGCCCCGCAACGGTCCGCTGGGGAAGTGACCTTTCGCCTCCATGTCCTTGGCTCCGATGTATGACGCACACCCGTTGTCACTGGTAAAGATAACCATCGTGTTCCCGGCGGCTCCGCTCTTTTCAAGCGCCTCGATTACGCGCCCGATGACAGCATCCGTCTGCATGACAAAGTCTGCGTATGGAATAAGACCGCTCTTACCCTTCCACTCGTCGGTCACCGCCAGGGGTGTATGCGGAGCAGTCAGGGGCATGTATAGCAGAAACGGTTCCGGTTTCTTTGCAGCTTCGACAATGAATGTGCAGGCCTTGTCGCCGAGGGTCGGCAGGATCTTCTCGAGCGGCCAATCCGGAAGAGCGGGCCCCTGCTGGCTGGCAAGATGATTCTTGAACAGCTTGCCCGGCAGGAATGTCGATGGTATTCCAATTGTTCTATCGTTCTCTATAAAACAATAAGGTGGCCAGTTTGGAACATCTGTCCCGAAATATGTATCAAACCCGCGTGTCGTAGGTCCGCCAAGTATTGGCTTGGAGAAAATATCACGCCACGCCGACTTCTGCTTTTCTGTCGCAACCGCGGCTTCGTCATCATGATCTTTACTGCGTTCAACTTTAAACAGATTGCGCTGATCCTCTGCAATCGGCCAGTCCCAGCCCAAATGCCATTTGCCGATTGCGGCAGTGCGATAGCCCTGCTGCTTGACCAGCCCGGCAATCGTAAGACGATCGGGGGCGATCAGAGGTCTCTCCCAGACACCAACAATGCCGCTCTGCAGCCGCGACCGCCAGTGGTAACGCCCGGTAAGCAAAGCGTAGCGCGACGGGGAACAAATACCTGACGAAGAATGCGCATCGGTAAACCGCATTCCCTGTACGGCAAGGCGGTCAATATTAGGTGTAGGGATTTTGCCTCGCTGCGGGTTGTAGCACTGCGCATCCCCGTAGCCAAGATCATCAGCAAGAATGACAACGATATTGGGTTTATTCTTCTTTTCCAACTCTGCGGCAACACCCAGATCACGACGCAGCACAAACGCAAAGGTGGAAATACCAGCCATTCTCAGGAAATCACGTCTATTCATAATTCTGACACCTCTCACTGTCTGTTTTTCCTCTTTACCGGTTCATTTGGCCGACCATCCGCTTGCACACCAGATTTCCCTTTCAAATCGCCATCGACGATTTCGCTTAGCTTTTTCCTCATTTCATTCGCGACATCAGGATGTTCACGAATGACGTTCACCGCCTGCCGCGGATCTTTTTCAAGATTGTAAAGCTGTTCTTGCGGAGCATCCGGCTTGATTCTTCCATCCGCCGTAATATCACTATTTACCTCGCCGGTAAATGCCAGCTCAGCAAGTCCGTTGCCGAAGCCGCCTGAACCCTGTGCACTGATGTACACCCATGCCCCTGAACGCAGGGCAAGGTTTTTCGGCATATGCGGCGCCAGCACCACTGATTCGCGCAATGGCTTTGCCGGATCACCCGTCCAGGCAGGCAGGACATTTATGGTGTCAGGCCCCGCGCCTGCAGGTAACGCAACATTCATAAGCGCTGCCATGGTCCCAAGCATGTCCACGTGTGAGATTAAATGGTTGGAATGACTCCCGGCGGGCACATGGCCCGGCCAACGGACGATATACGGAACACGGTGGCCACCCTCCCAGGCGCCGAACTTGAACCCGAGCAGGTCGGCATTGAGCCGGTGCCCGGCCCGCCAGGCCGCCTTTCCGCCGCCGTTAAGCATGCCGCCGTTGTCGCTTGTGAAGATAACAAGCGTATTCTTCGCCATACCGGTTTCATCGAGTCCACGCATTACCTCGCCCACCATCCAGTCAAGTTCATGAATATAGTCACCGTAAAGACCACACTCGCTTGTACCCTTGAATTGCTTGTTCGGGGTGAACGGATGATGAATGTGACCGGGCGCAAAGTAGAGGAAAAACGGTTTGCCTTTTTGTTTGCGAATCCAGTCCGAGGCTTTGTTCGCAATCGTGATGCCGTTTTCCTCGTCATTATAAAGCTCATGCGCAGCCCTGGCCCCGCCGACCTGGTCAATTCCCATTTTCTCCGGAAAGTTCTGAGCGTAGACCTTTCCCTTCGCATCTTTTTCAAACAGGAGCGGATCGGCAGGATCAAGCCCGAGAACACGATGATTCTCCACAAATACAAACGGCGGATGGCTGCTCACCACAGGAACGCCAAAATAATAGTCGAAACCTGCTTCCAGCGGACCGGGCTTGAGCTCCCCGTTCCAATCGGGCGTTTTCGTGCCAAAACCAAGGTGCCACTTACCAATACACGCGGTGGCATAGCCATTCTTCTGGAACAAAGTCGCAAGCGTAATCTGTTTCTCTCCTATAATCAGGCCATCCTTGAGAAAAATGGGGGACCAGTGACCTTTACGCCAGGCGTATTCACCTGTAAGCAGACTGTAACGCGACGGCGTGCAGACGGCCGAGACCGAGTGCGCATCTGTGAACATCCGCCCTTCCTTCGCAAGCCTGTCAATATTCGGCGTCTTCACCTTCGTTGCGCCATAACAGCCTACGTCGCCATATCCAAGGTCATCAACAAAGATAAGTACGACATTCGGCGCAGCTGAAGGTGGTGGCAAGGCTGACGATGCGCCGCCCTCTGCGCACATAACCGATGGCATCATCACAATACCGGCACCCGCCATCTTCAGAAACTCACGTCTTTTTATTCGCATGTTCTCCTGTTATAATTCTGACTTCTCAAATACCTTTTGTGAAGCCTGTAAGCAAACCACCCCAGAATGACACCACGTCCGATTGTGATATCAGGCAAATCTGCTTATCATTTAATCTTCCCGGCCAGCACATCTTCCGGACTGCCCTTAAGCCGCCCCTGACCGAAAGGTCCGTCGCCGCGATGCGGGTCCGGCCCGATATCTTCTTTAAACATGACACGCTCAACCAGATCCTTGAAGAGCACGCCTGTATCGCCGAATTTCTCCATCCATGCCAGTGCCTGGGCGTGGAGCTTCTCACGAACAGCTTTATGCTCAGGCACATCAAACAGGTTCTTCAATTCGCGAGGATCATTCTCATGGTCATACATGCAGGCATAACGCTTATTGCTGCCCTGTAGATCAAAGGCGTAAGTATAGCGTCGCGTATAAACACCGCGCCAGTTGCCGGAAAATAGAAATAATGGAACGGAGTCAACCGCATCGTCCTGCGTTGTTTTAATCGCATCGGCAAGGTTCCTGCCCTGGCAGGTATCAGGTGTTTTCAGGCCAATCATGCCGAGAAGAGTCGGCATGAAATCCAACGGACCAAACAGCAGATTACTCACGCGCGGCTTGAGCACGCCCGGCCAGCGGATAAGCAGCGGCACACGCGATGATTCGCACTCGGGTCTGCCCTTGTTCCCCCTGTACCCGTGCGAGAGCAGAAGGTCACCGTGGTCGGAGGTGAAAACAACGATGGTGTTCTTGTCCAGTTTCAGCTCGCGCAGTTTGTCCATGAGTGCGCCGAACGCCCGATCAACGCTGGTGCACATGGCCATGTGCCCCTGGTACATCTTGCGGACCTGCGGAGTGTCCTCCACGTTCGGACGCAAAGTAATCTTCGCAGGATCATAAAGCTTGAGCAGTTCCTCCGGCGCATCGTAGCCATATTCTCCGCCCCAGTTGTGCGGCGGATGCCATGAGAGGAACAGCGCAAACGGCTTTGCAGAATTCTCCTCGACGAATTCTATGGCCTGCCTGGTCTGCGCGTAAGGTTCCCAGTCGCCGTAATGTTGCTTCTTTCCGTCCTCGTCCCAGTAGTAGGCGCGCTTTGCATCGTAGACAAGCGTGCAGTTGTTCGAAAGGAATGTGTTGTCAAATCCGTAGCGATACGGGCCTGCCGGAATCGGCCGCACGCGGTCGCCGCCATAGAGATGCCACTTGCCGACATAGCCGCAGCAGTAGCCGGCGTCGCGCAGAACCTCGCCAAAGTAGCGGCCTTCGCCCGGGACAATCCGCACATCATTCTTGAACGAGCCGCATCGAAGCGGATGCTGACCGGTCAACAGCATGCCGCGGTACGGCGTGCAGACCGGTGAACTGGAAACGCAATGATTGAACCGCACACCCTCAGATGCAAATTTATCCAGATTCGGAGTAATGATGTCTTTATTGCCGGCACAGCCGAGCATGTCGAATGACTGCTGGTCGCTGAACACAAACACCAGGTTAGGCCTGCCAGCAGCCTTTCCCGTCTCTGCAGCATCACCCATATCATGCCGCAGCACAAAGGCGGAGGCGGAAATACCCGTCATCTTAAGGAAATCGCGTCTGTTCATTCGTTCTCCGGTCTTTGCTTCTTCTTTCTTTTTCCGCCAGCCTTGCCTTTCTGCGCCCCGGCAGACGGGTTGTAGTCGGGATTGGGTTTAGTTGGCACAAGTGCGTTGGTCGACTTCATCCATTTGAACAAATCATCAAGTAATTCATCTCGCTTGGCGGGATTGCTGTCGGCAAGATCGTTGCACTCCCCTATGTCCTCGGCAAGATTGTACAGCTCCACGGCGTGGTTGGTCGCCAATTTATCACGGCCCCCGTCGAGCTGCCATTCCTCATGATAAAGGTGGAGCTTCCAGTCTCCCTTGTGGATTACAGTTACTGGCCTGCTCCGGAACCCTGTACGGACATCGATTTCACGTCCGCGAATCACCGGATTATCGAGATAACCCGGAAAATGCCAGAAGATCGCCTGCCGTTTCAACGCGCCATCACCCTTGAGCAATGGCATTAGGCTCTCGCCGTCGAGAACCTTACCTGCCGGCACAGGAACACCTGCGGCGGCTAGGAAAGTCGGGAACAAGTCCACATTGATCACCGGTACATCGCATTTACTGCCCGGCTTGGTCACACCCGGCCAGCGGACAATGAACGGCTCTCGAATCCCGCCTTCGTAGTAGCAGCCCTTGTTCCCACGCAACGGTTCCTGCGAAGATTGCTGCGTGCCGCCGTTATCGCTGGTAAAAACAACCAGCGTGTTTTCTTCAAGACCAAGATCTCTGATCTTCTTCAGCAATATACCGATGCCGTCATCAAGATCATAAGTACAGGCCGCATACATCGCATTGTTATGCTGTTTACCTGGCGCTTTGGCCTTGAATTTCTCCAGCGACGAAGCGCGCGCCTGCAATCCTGTATGGATCGCATAATGCGGGAGGTAAACAAGAAAAGGCCGGTCCTTGTTCTTCTCCATGAACTCGCCCGCCGCCCGCGTCAGCGAATAAATACCCTTGGGGTTATCAGGCTCGTTACCCGACCAGCCGCCTGAGGATTGATGCACAACATCAAAACCCTGTTCTGCAGGCTCGGCGCCGTCTTTGCCGCTCAAATGCCATTTGCCGAAAATCCCCGTCACATATCCCGCCGACTTGAGAGCATCCGCAAATGTGATGTTCTCCTTCGCAAGTCCGCTCTTGTTGGGAATCGGTACCAGCCGTTGGAACGCTTTCGGGCCGCGGTCTGTGCTTCCCACCGCATAAACATGGTGACGCGGCGTATAGTTTCCCGAAAGCATGCATGCGCGGCTCGGCATACAGTTGCCCGCTGCCGCATAACCTGCCGTAAACACAACCCCCTCTTTTGCAAACCGGTCAATGTTGGGTGTCTCCATGAAATCGCTGCCCTGGTAGCCAACGTCCTTCCATCCCAGGTCATCGGCGAAAATCAGGACAATATTCGGCCTGCGGGCTTTTTCTGTCTCTGCAGAAAAACCCATATCACGCCGTATCGCAAATGCGAAAGCGGACAATCCCGCCATTTTCAGGAAATCACGTCTATTCATTACGCCAGAATTCTGATCTCTCCATTTCTCAGGCTTCTGTAACTTTCTTGTCATTTATCGGTGTCATTACGTGGCTCTTCTTGTTCTGCCCTTTCTTCTCTTTCTGAGGAGCAGGATCATAGTCAGGATTCGCGGTCGGCATCTGGGCGCCAACAGATTTTCGCCAGTCATCCAGTTTCTTGCGAAGCTCAGCCGCTTTCTCCGGCATCTTGGCCGCCAGGTCGGTTGTTTCGCTCAAGTCCTTGCTCAAGTCGTAAAGCTCAAGCTTTCCGTCCTCGTAATACTCGATCAACTTGAAATCTCCGCAACGGATGGCACCACCCGGAGTGGTTATATGATAATGAGGATAGTGCCAGTAAAGTGCATCCCTCTGTATGCTGCCCGTCCCTTTCAGCAGGGGAACAATGCTCAACCCGTCGAGTGTCTTTGCCCCGGCAGGCGCCGCTCCAACCATTTCGAGGATCGTCGAGAAGAAGTCAGTGCTTATCACCGGCACATTACACGTGCTTCCGGGCTTTATCGTCCCGGGCCATTTCACAATCCATGGTTCACGTATACCGCCCTCGTAAAGGGTACCTTTTCCGGCCCGTAACGGCGCATTAGAAGTGACGCTCTCCAGCCCGCCATTATCCGACATGAAGAAAATAATTGTATTGTCAGCAATCCCAAGCTCATTGAGCTTCTTCATGATCCGGCCGACGTTCTCATCGACACTCTGGATCATTGCGGCATAGGTTGCGCCGTTTTGCCCTTTTGCCGGCAGTCCTTTGACAAGATACTTGTCCGTAATATCTTTCTTTGCCTGCAAAGGCGTATGGACCGCGTAATTAGGGAAGTACATGAAGAACGGATTATCTTTGTTCTTCTCAATAAATTTCAATGCCTCATTGCCCAACCTGTCGGTCAGATATTCGCCACTTGGCCCGTCCTGAAGGCTCAGTTTGAAAGGTGTAAAGTAACTTGGCGGATGGCCATGATTGTCTCCTGCAACATTGTCATCAAAGCCCTGCTGCTCCGGCAGATACCCTGTACCGCCAAGATGCCACTTGCCAATTGAAGCGGTAACATATCCTGCCTTTTTCAGCTCTTCTGCTATCGTCGTTTCTTCAAGCGGCAGGTATTTCGTCCAATCAGGTATCTTGAGCTTGGCCTTCGGGTTCACATGCCCCGCAATCCAGTCGGTGAGATGCAGCCTGGCAGGATATTTGCCTGTCATGATGCTCGCTCGCGTCGGCGAACAGACAGGGCAAGCCGCATATCCGTCTGTGAAACGCATACCCTCGGCTGCCAGCTTGTCAATGTTGGGCGACTCGTAATACTTACTTCCGTAACAGCCAATATCGCGCTGTCCCATGTCATCGATCAGGATAAAGATGACATTCGGCTTCTTTTTCAAGCCGGCATCCACTGCACTTGAGGGAAAAGACGGCAGAGTCATAGATACCAGGCCGAGACCCGTCACCTTCAGGAAATCACGTCTGTTCATTTTGCCACCTTGTCTTTCGATACCGCGGGGGCGGACCAGTCATCGGTACGGAAGGGTGAAGCCGGTAATCCGGCGCCATTGTAAAGATTACACTCCGGATCATCTGCCCAGGCATATCGGGCGGCAACGGGCTTGGAAACATCCGGACTCGAAATAATAACCTGATCACCTTCGATACGCGCCTTTGCAGGCTTCCATTGGCGATCATCACCCGCAATGACAAAGCCTTTCAACTCGCCATCCTTAGTCTTTAAGCCGCCATCACAATGAGTAAACGACAGCACGATCTCGCTGCCTTTCACCTCATGCCGAGCGGGAAGGGGACCGCTGGTGGCAACTACCTTTTGACCGTAAACATCACCCAGTGCCCACAGCGCCAGACGTCTTCCAACTTCCTGTTTATTCTTCGGGTGAATATTGGAAGGCTCGCCAATGTCGATTGTAATCGCCATGCCGGTATGGGGCGCTTTAAGAGACTTCAACATGGCCTCACGCACCAGCATCCAGCCTTCTCCGTCTCTCTTGAAGTTCGGCAGCTGTACCCAGGCAAACGGAAACTCATCACCCCAGCGTTTTCTCCAATCGCTCACCAGCAATGGCAATTGATATTGATAGAGTTCCTCCTTGCCGGGGCGTGTATTGGCTTCGCCCTGGTACCACACCACACCGCGGATCGCATAGGGAATAAGCGGTGCAATTTTTCCGTTGAACAGGCCGCCATCGCCGCCCCTCATGGCACGTCTTGCCAGGGGATTATTCGGCTTTTTCGGAGCCGGTTTACCGTCCGCTTTTGCCTTCGCAGCCTGTTCTTCCCAACGCGCCAGGACCTTCTCGTGATCAGCTTTCGCTTTGGCTTCGTCGAACTTGGCCTCTGCCTTGGCTGCCTCCTCGAAGCCAGCCTTCAGCTCCGGCGATGAATGCTGGACCTCCTCTGCTATCCAGGATTCGATCGGTGTTCCGCCAACAGACGAATTGATCAAACCAACAGGCACTTTCAAATCACGGTGCAGCTCACGGCCAAAGAAGAAGAGCGTCGCAGAAAATCCTCCAACAGTCTCCGGCGAACAAACCGCCCATTTGCCGCTGGCATCAGGCGAAGCTGTTTTTGCTGCACCGGATAACTCCTTAAACATCCGGATCATCGGCAGTTTAGCGGCCGCCTTTTCCGTCTCAAAGTCCAGGGCCCCTCCAACACCCATCGCCATGTTTGACTGACCCGAACCCAGCCAGACCTCGCCCACGAGGATATCTTCGATTTTGGATTGCCGGTTGCCGACTGACCCGCGAATCAGCATCACCTGCGGCTCATTATTTGCCTTCATCGGCGCAAGCTTTACCATCCATTTGCCAGCGGCATCGGCCTTGACAGCCTGCTTTTGACCGGAGAACTCCACGGTAATCTGCTCACCCGGATCTCCCCAGCCCCAAACCGCCACCGGCTTGTCTCGCTGCAGAACCATGTGATCAGAAAAGAGAGCGCTCAATTTCAAATCGGCAGCGTTCAACATCGCGAGCGGACACAGCAGCATGGCGGCAAACAGAACAAGTATACGATTCAGTTTTACATTTCGCATGATTTACTCCTCGTTATCGGTTGCATTCTTTCCTGACCGTTTCTTTCCTGCCTTATTCCCCCCATAAACTTTATGTATTATTTCAGTCCGCTTCGCGGCATCGCCCCTAGCTTCAAATGCCTCAAACATGGGATCTTTTGTATCCTTCATCCATTGATGCATTAATCCCCTGTATTTCTCCAGATCGGACTTGTGGGCCGGATTACCAATCAGGTTGTTAAGACAATCTGGATCATTCTTGAGATTGTAGAATTCCTCCGGTACGCGATAGCGGAACATCTTCACGCGTTCAGCTATCGCCGGGTTACTTTTGCCGGCCTCGACCATAGCCTTCCATGTCTCGCCCTCATTTGCATTGTGATATTCATATTTCCCGTCACTCCAGGGGGTAAATATGTACCCGAAACCTGCATCCTGCACACAGCGCATGACAACAGCCTCGCCGCTGCTCTGACGGTCAATCTGGGTGAACACCATATCCCGGCCCGCCTGCTTTCCTCCTTTAAGAAGCGAAACAAACGATCTCCCGTCAAAACGGACCCCTGTATCTATCCCGGCAGCTTCAAGAATCGTAGGCAGATAATCTATGCCAGAGATAAAATGCTCATTATCAGCCAGACCCGGCTTGATAACGCCCGGCCAGCGTACCATCCAGGGCGTGCGCGTACTGGCCAGATAACAATTGCACTTTGCGAACGGTATCGCAATGCCGTTGTCCGACAGGAACATCACCAGCGTATTGTCCGCATATCCGGATTCTTCCAATGCCTGCATCACTTTGCCGAATGTATCGTCAAAACGCCGTGTCGAATTCTGGTAAGCGGCCAGTTCATTTCGGACACCAGGAAGATCGGGAACAAATCCCGGCACATTGACTTCCGGCGGTTTGTACATCCTTGACGGCTTCTCGGCATCGCCCGTCAGCCGGCCTTCATACTGGTAAGGCCTGTGCGGATCATGTGAGTTTACCATAAAATAAAAGGGTTTGCCTTCCTTCCTGCATCTATCGAAAAAAGCCCTGCAGTGCTGATAATAAAGAGTCGGACTCCTGCCATTGCCCAGTTCCTTCTGGTCAAACGAATAATCCCACTCGTCCGCCTTGCAGGGCGTGGAATGCCCCACCTTCCCCAGCACACCCGCAAGATAACCCGCCTTCTGGAAAATGCCGACAACGCTCGGCGTGCCGGGCTTCGCATTCATGAAGCCCATCCCTCCGCTGTGGTGCGGATAAAGCCCGGTCCCCAGCACCGTCCGGCTGGGCTGACATATGGCAACAGACACATGACCCTTGAAATACCGCATCCCTTCCTGCGCGAATTTATCCAGGTTCGGAGTCAATCCCGCAGGTTTGCCGTCAAAACAGCCGACAGAATGGCGCCCCATATCGTCTGCCGTAACAAGCAGGACATTCAGCTTCTTCTCTATACTCGCCGTCGCGGATTTACCCGCGCCTGCGGCAAGCACGCCCGCCGTCACCAGGCCAAGACGGCCAATAAACTCCCTTCGATTCATTTACTGCCTTTCATGATGCGTTTCCCGAGTTGTGCTTCATGCAGGTCCACCGGCCGGAAGTCCTCCGGCTGTATTGCCTCGAACCATTTGCCGGCAGGATCTTTTATTGATGCGGCGCTGGTTTTCACACCGACCAGGTTCATGGAATCAGGCCCGAACTGCCCGCCCGGCCATTTGATATCCGCCGCCGACTTGATGCACCAGAATGTTCCGCGCGCGCCGCAGTGCTTCCCAAGCGAATTGCCTCCGCCGCATCTCCATATCTCGCTGCCTTTCCCCACGTCTATGTTACAGAAGAGATTCTCGCACGGGGCCTTTTTATGGTGGTCAAAAGAAAGATTTATTCCCTTGCCGTTCTTAACCACGTTTCCGCACTGGGCGTTACTGACAGTGAAATCGTGGACGAAATGCGTCTGAAAGTCGAACCTCTGAGCCAGGCAGTCCTGTCCCATCGTGATACCATGATGTCCTGTTGTCCCTTTGCCGTCCGGCCGTTTGGAGTCCAGGACCACGCCGTCTGCCGTGCAGAAATCGCCTGACAGGTAGATTCCGCTGTCTCCGTTGGATATCCGGACATTCCTTATCCAGCAATCTGAAACATTGTTCATCGCAATGCCGTTCATCCCCCGCTCCTCAAAGGTATGGCCCGGATAGGGCTTTACAGGGAATTCAATAGTGAGGTTTTCAACACCCGCCTCGCTTACAGTGGGTTCGTATGTCTTTAATACCGGAGACCAGGACTTCCGGATGTCAAACCGCAACGGTCGTTCAAGAGTGACCCTTGTGCCACTGGCCGAAGCAACACGGCTTATAAACCTAAACTTTATCGGTTTTACAATTTTCGCGGTGTCGCCCGGATCATTCGAATACATATGTTTAATCAGCGTCTTCTCGGCATCGTCCTGCATCTCGACAATGACTCGCTGTCCATTCTGCAGTTTAATCTTCGGTTCATCGATTTTCAGTTCGAAAGACCCGCGGTTGCAGTCGGATACTATTGAAGCCACTTTCTTGTTTGAGAACGTACCCTGTACCCAGAAAAAGCCACCTGACCAGGAGTAGTTGGAGGTAGGCTTGCCGCTTGTGTTTTCGCCCATGTTAGGCCTCACGTCCTCAAGTGTTTTCGGGCAATAGATAACGGTCTTGTCCGGGCCCGCCCCGCGGAGGACAATTCCCGGCTTCCTGATCCAGATAATATCACTGATAACGTAACGACCGGGAGGGATGGTTATGGCGCCATTATCGACAGAACTAATCGCCTTTAGAAATGCCTGGGTACAATCTGTCTTGCCGTCGCCCTTCGCGCCAAACTGCTCCACGCTGGCCGCCGCCTTAACTTGCGGCAGGGGCTTTTCGCCAAAATGATATCCAGCGAAGGAAAAATCCGGTAACCGGCTTTCCGATGACCATTTCTCTCCCTTCTCACCCCAAAGCTCAGAGTAGCGCTCTGCCGCCCGAACCTCGCTCGTGCCAAGAACGCCAGCCACGGCTCCCGCGCCAGTCATCTTTAAGAAATGACGTCTATTCATTGATTTATCATGCTATTCCTTATTCCTGCCATCCGCCTGTTTCTTTGATTTTTTCTTACCTTTCCCGCCACCGTCTGCAGCTGCCTCTTCCGTGAGTTTGGCAGGCTTGTACCCGGGAGCTTTATACCAGGCATCAAGCATGGTGCGATGGTCTGCAAGAACGGACGCCTGTGCACTATCCATTGCGAGATTCTTCGTTTCCCAGGGATCGTTCTTCATATCAAACAGCATCTCAACAGGATCATTCTGGTATTTCACGTATTTGAACTGTGCACTCCGGATGGTTCTGCCTATTACATTGGTCTCAATCGCAAGCGAATCACGCCACTTGACGTTTTTGCCCGTCATGAGCGGCTTTAGGCTTCGCGCATGCGGCAGCACAGGCACTGGAACACCGGCAAAATCACAGAATGTCGGGAACAGATCGACCGTACTCACCAGGTGCGTCGCATCCCGCACACCGCTGGGAATGATGCCTGGAAGCCTTGCAATAAACGGCACCGCAGCCGACTCCTCGTAGGGATACCACTTCTGAACACGACTGTGCCTTGCACCGCCCTCGCCGTGATCAGAAGTAAACAGTACCAGGGTATTCCCCGCCTGGCCGCTGTCTTCCAGCGCATCCAGCACACGGCCGATCTCGGCATCTAGCATTTCGACCATTCGATAGTAATTATAAAGGTAATAACGCCACTGTTCGTCAGAGAAGACAGTAATTCGCTTGTTCGCAAGTTGTTCCGGTTCAGGAAACTCGTAGTTCTTGTTCGGGGGAAGTTCGGGCAGATCGCCAGCAAGATCCTTGAACGGCATGACTTCCGGCACAAGCATTTTACGATGAATATGCCAGTAGCATATGTCGTGCGGATGAACGAGACTGGCAACGCAGAAAAAGGGTTTCTGCGATTTATAACTGCGGATAAAGTTTTCCGCCAGACGTGAGGTGATATCATCTCCAATCGCCCCGTAGCCATTGTTGTTAACGGTACTCTTGAAACCCGTAACGCACCCCCTGGTTTCATATCCTGGCACATGCGTCTTGCCGAAATATACAGTCTCATAGCCGGCTTTCGCCAGTTCTTCGCCGACAGTCGACAGCCCGGGCACGCCTACAATGTCATTCCTTACAACACCGTGTTCCGACGGCATACGGCCGGTAAGCATGCTCACCCGCGCAGGACAGCAGACAGGACAGACGCTGTAAGACTCCGCAAATGTTTTGCCGCCCTTTACCAGCCGGTCGATGTTGGGCGTGGCAGCATATCGTCCGCCGTGCGCTGCGATAGCATCCATGCTCAATTGATCTGAAATTATAAGGAGAATGTTCAGGGGTTTTGTCTCAGCAGCCAGCAACCTGCCTCCCCCGGAAAGCGCGGCCAGTCCGACAGCGGCTGCGCCAGTCTTGATGAAGTTACGCCGGTTCATCGCTATCATGACATCTCCTTGAGGCAGTAAGCTTCCATCCCGGAAACAACAAAAAGCAGAAGGCCGCGCTCGTCCGTCCAGAACACCGTCGGGAGTATGCCGCGCCCCTTCATTTCGTAGGCTTGAAGCGCCAATTCTGTTTTCCCAATCATGAACATGTTTTTCTTTCGGTACGAAAGCGTGATACCCGGCTTCACTTTGTCGCCATGATCGATGAGCGTAAACCGCACCGGCTCGATACTCTTTCCGCCGAACCGCGGCATTGTATCAAAAAGCAGCCAGTTCATGGTTGCCGGGGCCAGCGCAGGATATTCGCGCGTGCTGTTTGCAGTCTTCATAACCAGTATATTGTCGCGTATAATGGCCGACTTCTTTCCGCTCAGGCCGTCCAGTATTTTACCGCCTGAAACAACCGAAGACTCGATATCCCAGGCCGTGGGGATCGAAAGCTTACCCGACCACTCGAATCGTATGCCGGTTCTTTCCTTGAACTGCAGTCCCTGTGCAAGTATCCGGTTATATGAAACGGAAAGATTTCCAGGTGCATGCTCGATGGTAACCGTACCGCTTGAATTTAAGGAAGCAGGGTTCAACATCGAATGCTGCGAGTACACCCGCTTCCACTTTCCGCCCGTCTCAGGCTTGCCCGCCGGAACACGGTAATTCGCAAGAATGGCGGCAATTATATCCAGGGAGAATTCGTTTTCAGGTTTTACGATTGCTGCAGTCATCACTCACTTCTGCCTCTCATGGACGGCTTCGCCCGTTCTTCCTGATCTGCTCAACCTTGGCGGCCATCTCGGCAACCAGGCCAGGATGCGCAGCAGCAATGTTCTTCTTTTCACTGAGATCTTCAACAAGGTTGTAAAGCTCAGCGGTCGCCGGCGGCAGGTCACGGTCCGCAACTTTTTCGCCGGCACTCTCAGGTTTAGCGTTCTTGCGTTTCTGCGCAATGCTGCCGGGTTTTTTTGGCACATACTTCCATTGCCCTTTGCGCAATGAGAGCGGCTCACCTCCGTTGTTCTGTCCAACAAGATACTCACGGCATGGCCGTGCAGTCTTCTCACCCATCAGTGCCGGCAGAACGTCAAAACTGTCCGGCCCATCGGCTTCCGCGAGCTTCTGCCCGGTTAAGGCCGCAAAAGATGACATCATATCCACATGGCAGATCAGTTCATCTGACACACCGGGCTTTATGCGGCCCGGCCAGCGCGTCATGAAAGGCAGGCGCGTACCGCCCTCGTAGAACGAGCTTTTCGTACCGCGCAGAACTCCGTTGCAGCTGTGTCCGTTGCTGGCGTCCGGATCACCGACACCATGAACCTTGTCCGGTCCATTGTTGTCAAGTATTCCGCCGTTGTCGCTGGTTACGATTACAAGGGTGTTTTCGGAGAGTTTCAACCGTTCCAGCGTGTCGAGCACCTGGCCAAGCGTCAAGTCGAACTCAAGAATAGTGTCACCACGAACGCCACAGTCGCTCTTGCCTTTGAACTTCGGATTCGGCACCCGCGGCACATGGATGTTGTGCGTCGCCAGATAGAGAAAGAATGGTCTTTCTTTATTTTTCTCAATAAAAGCGCAGCCTTTCTGTGCAATCACGGTGGACATTTCCTCGTCCTTCCACAACGCAGCTTTACCGCCGGTTTGTTTGCCGATACGGGGAATGCCGTTGATAAACGAATCCGGCGCGCCACGTTGTACACTGTAGTCCAGCTTGATCGGATCTGCCGAATCCAGGTTCACCACACGACGATTCTCCACCCAGACGCAGGGCACGCGGTCGCCGGTGGCGGGCATTATCCAGGCATAATCAAAACCTAGCTCAAGCGGGCCCGGCTTGATCTCGCCATTGTAGTCGGTGGGAGTAGTGCCCAGCCCAAGATGCCACTTGCCGACAACCCCGGTAGTATATCCGGCACGCTTCAAGATAGATGGCACCGTGGTGCGACCCGGTTCAATGAGCAATCCTTCCTCACCAGAGGCAATCCCGGTACCTTTCTTGCGGAAGGCGTATTCGCCTGTCATGAACGCGTAACGCGACGGCGTACAGACTGAAGCCATGGAATGAGCATCCGTGAAGCGCAAGCCCTGCGAGGCGAAGCGGTCAACATTCGGCGTCTTGACCTTTGTCGCCCCGTAGCAGCTCAAATCGCCATAGCCAATATCATCGGCGAGCATGAAAATGATATTGGGCAGTTTGTCCTTCGTTTCTCCAGAAGTCAGCCAACGTGGCAGCGCCAACGCTGACATTCCAATCCCGGTCATTTTGAGAAAGTTGCGTCTGTTCAAGAATTAGGACTCCTCTTTTTTGACTGCACTGTTCCCCGCGGCTGGTTTTCTCTTTCCTTTTCCTTTTTGCGCTGGCTCCGGATTTGGCGTAGGCATTACAGCATTGACCTCTTTGCGCCAGGCAATCAGCTTCTCGTGAAGTTCCTTCACTTTCGCAGTATTAGACTGAGCCAGATCCTTAGTCTCGCCAATATCGTCCTTGAGGTTGTAAAGCTCAAGGTGACCATCCTCATACCACTCAATCAACTTCCAGTCCCCATCCCTGATTGCACCACAAGGGGCTCCTCCCTGATTGCCATAATGTGGATAATGCCAGTAAAGGGGCGCCCGTTCGAGTTTGCCGCCCTTGAGCAGAGGCACAAGGCTTACGCCGTCAACATGCTGCTTCGGCATCAACGGCAGTCCGCACAAGTCAAGAATCGTGGGATAAAAATCGGTGCTGGTCACCGGCGTGTTGCACACACTTCCAGCCTTTGCTACACCAGGCGCCCTTATTATAAACGGTTCGCGGACACCACCTTCATACGGCCAGCCTTTCCCGGCACGCAGCGGAAGATTCGACGTGGAATGTCCTTCTGCCGTGGCAAGCCCGCCGTTGTCGGACATGAAAATGACGACGGTACGCTCTGCAAGACCGTTGCGGTCTACCGCGTCAAGCACACGGCCAATGGCGGAGTCCATCTGCTCAAGCATTGCAGCATAAGTCGCATTGTTCTGCACAAGCCGCACCTTGCTCGAACGCTCCTGCCCCCATTTGTCTTCCGGAGCAGATTTCTGCTTCTGCACATACTTTTCGACCAGGTCCTTCCGTGCACCTATTGGAATGTGCACTGCATGAAATGGAAGGTATGCAAAAAACTGCACTGACTTATTGGCCTCAATGAAACGAACCGCTTCATTTACAATCCGGTCCGTTGACTTGGGATCATCCTTGGGATCGGGTGGCAGTACGTCACTTTTGGGATAGTAGGAAAAACGCCCTTCCAAACCGGGGCCAAACCCCTGCGCATTTGGCGAGTACTCGCCATCACCGAGATGCCATTTGCCGGCAAAGAAGGTCTTGTAACCGCTGTTACGCATCGCCTCGGCAATTGTCACTTCTTCCAGCGCAAGGTGATTCTGGTTCGGCGCCTCTTTGAGTTTGCCATCCCTTGTACCACCGATAAAATTCGTTATTCCTGTCCTGACAGGATATTTCCCGGTCATGATACTGGCCCGGGTGGGGGAACATACCGGGCACGCCGCGTAACCATCGGTAAACCGCATCCCCTGGGCCGCCAGTTTATCAACACTGGGTGTCTCATAAAACGTCTTAGGATTATAAGCACCTATATCCATGTACCCCAGATCATCGGCAAGTATGAAGATTACGTTGGACTTTACCGGCTGGATCTCTTCCGCCACAACATTCCGGCTGAACTTACCGCCGGTAATTGCGAGAATACCTGCTCCCGTCATTTTGAGGAAGCTGCGTCTATTCATATTTCCGCCCTCGTTTTTATTCGCCCTTGCCGGACTTGGCCTTGCCGCGTGCATTTGCCTTGGAACCCCTGGCACCGGCGCCCTTCGTGTTCTTCCCAACCTGCCCGAATGATTCCCACCTGGTCTTAACGAATGGTTTCATCAGTTCAGACATTCTTCCCGCAAGCTCCGCGTTCTCAGGATTGTCCACGACGTTCACCTTTGCCAAGTCGCTGTCCGAGTGATCATACAGCTCACGTGCAACAAGTTTGCCGTCCCTGCGGTGCCATTCGGTATATCGCCACTGGTCCTTTCGCAAACTGTAGCCCATTGCAGGCTGACCGTCACTTGACCGCGGATACTGGCTGAACGCCATGTTCTTCCAGCCTGCCGCGTCTCCCTTTTCCAGCAGGGCACGCATGCTGGCACCGGCACAATGCGAAGGAACCTGTCCACCTGTCAGCTCTGCCAACGTTGGATACACATCCACCATTTCCACGATTGATTTGCATCTTTTCCCTGTCGCAACACCTGGTCCTCGGAATATCAGCGGCACATGCGTATCAAGTTCGAAATTCGTATGCTTGCACCAGGACCCGTATTCACCCAGCTTCCAGCCGTGATCACCCCAGATAACAACTATCGTGTTTTCCGCAAGACCCAGTGTTTCGAGTTCAACCAGAACCTTCCCGACCATTGCATCGGTGAAACTCACACAGGCATGGTACCCGTGAATCAGTTTCCTGGTACCGTCATCATCGACCGGGCCAACCTTTTGGATATCTGTATAAACACGCATTTCACCGAAGTCATTGAGTGCAATCGGCGGCATCGCTTCCGGCTTCTTCCGGTCAGGCACAACAAAATCCTCACGCTTGTAAAGATCCCAGTATTTTTTCGGGGCACAGAACGGAAGATGCGGCTTGATGAATCCCACGCACATGAAGAAAGGCTTGTCTTTAACGTCATTCAATTGCTCAATCGCCACCTTTGCAATACTGCCGCCGGTATACGCCTCGTCCTGGACATCGGCACATTCCGTTGCCGGGCCTCTCACATAACGGCTTTTGGCATTACCGGTAAGTCCCTTCTCTCTGGCTTCAGCCTCTTTCTGCTTCAGCAGTGCCTGGTTCCCGGGAAGAACATAGTTTTCGCCTTCAATCTTCGGCATGCGCGTCCAGTTCTCCCTGTCGTCTTCGTGGTGGTGATAGACCTTGCCAATCGTAATAGTCTCGTACCCGCGCTGTTTGAAATGCTGGGGCAGGGTTATAACATCTTTGTTTGAATCCCTGAGCGGGTGTTCAAGGTCGTAAATACCTGTTGAATCAGGCCGAAGTCCGCTCAAGGTACATATCCTGGTCGGCGCGCATACCGCCTGTGAACAGTAGGCATGTTCAAACAATGTTCCGCCGGCCGCCAGCTTGTCTATGTTCGGCGATTTTACCTGCGTCTTCCCGTAACAGCCAAGCTGAACGCGCATGTCATCAACGAAGAAGAAGAGGACGTTAGGACGTTTATCATTCTCCGCAGACGCCGACAAAGCTGTCATCTTAGGCAACGACACGGCCGCGGCACCCATACTGACCATCTTTAAGAAATTACGCCGGTTAATCTGCATGTTAATGATTCATTTCAAAATACTAACATTACCAGACTGCCTTATAAACGGGGAAAGAATGTACGTGAGTACAACGTTCCAGGCATTACGATTATTGTCCCAAACCTTTAAATCCAGCCGGGGATTCTACCATCGACATTCCGGCTGCAGAATACTTCACGTCCTGTTTCAGTCTCTTATTCCGCCATCTTCATGAAATTCTCTTCGCACTGCTTCCATTTGCCGGCAAGTTCATTGACTTTATCCGGGTGCTTGCCTGATAGATCGATCATTTCACATCTATCCGTTTTAAGATCGTACAGCTCCCAGGGTCCTTTTTTATTCTTGGAAACAAGTTTCCAGTCGCCTGACCGGAGAGCCCGGTTGTTATCATGATACCACCATAGATAATCGTGAGTGACTGTTCCGTCTTTCGTAAATGCAGGTACGAGACTGCGTCCCGGTTTAGGCGGAATAGTAATGCCTTGCCATTGATCCGGCCACTTTCCGCCGGCAAGTTCAAGCAGCGTCGCCGAGATATCAACAAGATGGCTTACGTCATGGCGTAATTCGCCCCTTGCCTTGATGCCTTCCGGCCAATGGATTATCAGCGGCGTTGAAATCCCGCCCTCATGTACCCATGATTTATGCAGTCTCAGCGGCGTATTCGCGGCCGAAGAGAAACCCGGCCCAAGGCAGAGGAATGATTTGGCTGAACCTGGAGGAACCGTCTTGTCATGGCCGCTTCCGCGAATCATCTGCTCAGCACTTGCGCCGTTGTCGGAAACAAACATAACAACAGTGTTTTCATAAGCATTCATAGCCTTGAGCTGGTCCAGAATGCGGCCGATCTCCTGGTCCACCCGATCAACCATGGCAGCATGTATTGCCATCTTGGTTGCCTGGAACCGTTTCTGCTCTTCTGTCAGTGTGTCCCATGGAACCGCACGACCAACCTCTCCAGGCGCTATATCTTTCTTCAGTTTATCCGGAGACATGTTGTAGCCGGGAATAACATCGGGATCCAGTTTTGAAAGTTCGCAATTGATGATCCCCTTTTCCTTCATTCGCTTCCATCGCTCATCCCGCATCTGGTCCCAGCCCTTCAGGTAAGCATCGCGGTAACGGTTAATATCCTCTTCGGGCGCCTGCAGGGCCCAATGCGGTTCAATAAACGCCACGTACGAAAAGAACGGTTTGCCTGGAGATTTCTCGCCGTGCTCTCTGAGTTGGCGGATGGCGTTATCTGCAATCGCCGTGGCGGAATAGTAGCCTTCCGGTTTCACAGGCTGCAGCGGCTGCTCCATCTTTTCCATTGCCTTGGCAGAAATAAAGTGATGATCGCTGTCGCCGTATTCAAAAGAGCGGTCGAACCCTTCTTTTACGGGATTGCCGTCAATGTGCCACTTGCCGGAGTGATAACTCTGGTAGCCAAGCGGTTTAAGGAAATTAGGCAGCAATGGGGCCCACTTGGGACGCTTGCCGGTGGTTCCACCCTTTGTACCTTCAAACGTATCCCGCCTGACCTGCTGAGCAAAATAACCTGTCAGGATGCTCGCCCGTGACGGCCAGCATCTTCCTGTATTGTAGTGCTGAGTGAACCTCAGGCCGTTGGCCGCCAGTTTGTCCAGGTTCGGCGTCCTGATTTCGCCGCCATAACAGCCGACGTCTGAAAACCCCATATCATCAGCAACAATCACCAGGAAATTTGGATTTCCTTTGGAACTTGTCCCGGCATCGGCCGCCCGGATCAATGACGGTAATCCAGCCGCCGCTATTCCAAATCCCGCCATCTTCAAGAAGTCACGTCTATTCATATTAATCTCCCGTAATGTACTTGTCGTCACACTTCAGGCCGTTTTCTTTATACCATTCCTTTAACAGTCTCCTGCCTTCTTCCAGCTGGCGTTTGTATACCGGATCATCGGCATAATTCTTCATTTCGCCTGGATCCTTCTTAAGGTCCATATACTGTTCGCGATTCTTTCCATTCTCATATACCGCATATTTACTTCCATCCATGTGCAAAACCCGGAGTCTTTCATTCTCGATTACAATGGTCTTGCGCCATTCATCAACAAAAGAACCCTCTGCGAGCTTTCGGACGCTCTTTCCCTTTAATTCAGACGGAACTTCGATACCCGCAAAGTCGCAGAGGGTAGGAATCATATCCAGTCCGGTAGAAACCAGGTGTTCACGGTCCACCAGCCCGCTTTTAACAACACCTTCCAGCCGTAAAATGAACGGCACATGCATGGCCTCTTCGTAAGGCATGGACTTGTGCTCAAGACGATGAGCAGAATCCATGTCGCCGTGGTCGCTGGTAAAGACTACAATCGTGTCCTTCTCGAGTCCTGTTTCCTTCAATGCATCAAGAACACGCCCAACCAGTTTGTCAACACGCTCCGTCAGGCGCGCATAAGCCCAGCGGTGCAACCGCCAATCCCTGTCAGTCCAGTTCTTGCGGACATAGGCCCGGAATTCACGCCAGTCCAGGCTGGTCAAACCAGCAGGCTCATTTTCAGGAATCTCATGGTTCTGCGGTAGCGGTGGACAGTATTTATCAAAGAATTCTTTCTCTGAAACACCTTCGGGCATTTTCAGGGCCTCTTCGAGGCTCTCCTGGTCCTTGCCCTTGCCAATCTTCTTACCGGCCTGTTTATCAAAGGCATTGATCGCCATATAACAAATATCATGCGGGTTAATGAACGAAGCCACCATCAGGAATGGCTGTTCATGTTTCTTCCTCAGGAACTTAATACATGCTTCCGCAAGCTCCTCACGGCCCTCGTCTTTGGATAAGATGCAGTCAAATCCGTACGATTTGACATCGTTTATCGCGCCTGTTGGTCCTGGCAAATGCGTCTTTCCGCCGTAGACAGTCATATATCCTGTCCGGCGAAAGATTGAACCCATCGCATTGTTCAGAATGGCGGCAGAAACGGGTTTATTAATGTCGCCATTGTGCTCTATGCCGATTGCCGACGGCATTGTCCCCGAAAACATGGCGAAACGCGACGGCATGCAGACCGGGTTTGCGCAATATGCTCTTTCAAAACGCGCGCCGGCGGCAGCCAGCCGGTCAATGTTCGGAGTCTTAAGCCAGGAATTTCCGGCACAACTCAGCATTCCTGCATGCTGCTGGTCGGTTACAATCACAAGAATATTCGGCCGCTTTACGGATTTTGCACGGGTTTCCGCTGCGGAAACCCGTGATACCAGCGACACTGTCATTATTGAGGCTGCAGACAATTCCAGGAAACGTCTTCGTGATGTGCACGATATGTCATTATTCTTCATGCTATTTCATGATTCCTGTTGCCAGACAACATATCTAGCCTTAGCCCAAAACTATCGCATGCCCGGACCCTGCACTTTCGTATTCCGGTCATATGGAATATGACTGCCTCCACCCAGGTTGTAACCCCACTTGTCGAGATAGAACTGCCGCGGCCTAAAATCGTCACCTATCTTTCTCAACTCTACCTGAAGCTGATCTTCCATTTTCCTTTGCAGTTCTGCGTGTTCGGGTTTTCCGGCAAGATTATTCATCTGCCAGGGATCCTTCTGGTTGTCATACAGAAGCCATGCACCGTCCAAATGCTTTACATATGTATACCGGCTCGTGCGAATGCCCCGATATTCCCTGAGGCCGCCGGTAAACGGCGATACGCTCATGATCAGCGCCGCCCTGTCAGGCATCTCGCCGCCACCCTTGACCAACTCAGACAAATCTGCGCCCTCAACCGTTTTGGGAATCTCCAGCCCGGCCAGCCCCAGTAATGTAGGTAATATGTCGGGAGTGTTAATGGGCGTCTTGACAACCCGGCCGTCCTTGCCTTGTGCAGGCATATAACGCAGGAGGAACGGCACACGGCATGAGTCATCCCACGGCACCTGTTTCGTGCATGGACCGACACTCTGGGCTCCCATCATTTCGCCATGGTCCGAGGTGAATACCAGGATCGTATTGTCCCCAATTCCAGCCTCCTGCAAAGCCTGGACCACTTCGCCAATACACTTATCCAGCGCCGTGCAGTGTCCATAATAACCCGGCAATTCTTTCAGGACAGCCGCCTTCATGTTCTCGGGAACGTTCGGGGCCAACTTCAACTTCTCCGGGGGATACATGTCTTTATATTCCTTCAGGGCAGTCTGATGAGGAAAATGCGGAGTTCCGTATGAAACCACCAGCAGGAAAGGCTTTTCTCTTTTTGCATGTTCGCGGATATACTGCCCGGCGTCTTTCGTCTGAGCAAAAGCGTCGTAGCCTTCCCAATACTTCTTCTCCGGGGAACTACCGGTATAGTAATGCGACCTGGGATATGAGTGATCGCACTCAGCCACTTTCCAGTAGTCGAATCCCTGGCGCCGTTCCGGCGGGATATACGAACTGCGGCCATGTCCGTCCAAATGCCACTTTCCTATATACGCAGTCTCGTATCCGGCCGCCTTGAAAATCTCGCCCATGCACAATTCCTGGTCCGGCAAATAGAGATCATTCATGAACATGCCGGTTGAGGTGGGATACCTGCCAGTAAGGAGCGCTGCGCGATACGGGGTGCAGACCGGGCATACCGAGACTGCGGTCTCAAAATTAACACTCTCCTTTGCCAGAATGTCCAGGTTCGGCGTCCTCACATTCGGATCACCGGAATAACCAGTGGCCGATGCACGCCATTGATCGGCAAAGAGAAAAACCACGTTCGGCTTTTTCTTTGCATCTTCGGCCACAAGCATGGACGGCATCGACAATGCAGCTGCGCCGATACCCGCCATCTTTAAAAAATCACGACGATTAATTGAATTATTCATATTATCAGCCCCACAATAGTGGCGCGTTTCGCGCCATTATTCCCTTCCAAACTTCCTGTTAATTTCCCGGAACGATGTAAAAATCAGCGTCGGGCGGCCATGCGGACAGGTATAGGGCATTTCCGTTCTCGCAAGATCGACAACGAGTTGTTCGATCTCTTCAAGCCTGAGCTTGTCACGCAGTTTTACCGCCGCCTTGCATGCAGCCTGTGCAATGAACTCCTCGCGTAATTTCTCGTTACCGCCGCGTGCGCCGGCCTGCTCGAGGCTGTGTGCAATCTCAACGAGGAGTGTCTGCGCGGAGGCCGTGCTGAAATAAGAGGGAAGGGCATCAACAACAAAGCTGTCTCCGCCGAACTCTGATATCCCGAAACCCATCTTCTTGAAAAGATCCAGGTTTTTTCTCACGCGAAGGGAATCGCCGGGCATAAGCTCCACTGTCTCGGGAAGAAGAAGGTTCTGCACTTGGACCTTTCCCTTCAGCACATCCGACATAAACCTCTCAAACAACACCCTTTCGTGTGCGGCGTGGGGATCCATGATCACGTAGCCGTCTTCCGTCTCAAGCAGGACATAAAGACTGCCGATCTGGCCAAGCACACGGCACCATGACCAGGGTGCATTTGCCTGGACTTCCAGTTTCTCTTCCTGCTTACGGAAAGATTCTTCCGTACCGGGTTCAGCCGGCACCGGTTGTCCGGTACTGCCATCCATAACAGGCATACGCGGATACAGAAAAGTCCGGGTAGGCGGAAGATTGTCTATTTTCAGCTGAACATCCTTAACAGCCGGCGTCTTCCGGCCTTCTCCCGTCTCGGCGGCCAGGAATGGTTCTGCAACGGTTCCCGAGCTTTCCGATTTCAAGGCCATGCGAACCGCCGCGATAATGCCATCCCGCACATCATCGGGATGACGGAACCTGACCTCCTTTTTAGTCGGATGAACATTGACATCAACAAGTTCGGGATCCAACTCGATGAACAGGAACACTGACGGATGCCGGTCACCGGGGAGGAGCGTGCGGTAGCCCTCCCTCAAAGCATAAGCAAAAAGCGGGGCCCCCGTGGCGCGCCCGTTGACAAAGAAATACTGTTCGTTCCTGTCGGAACGGCTTGCAGAGGGCAGGGTGATATAGCCGCGGACCATTGTCTCGGCGGTCCGGTATTCGACTTTCCTGAGGTTGCGAATAAGATTAACTCCGAACAGGTCCCGGAGCCTGCTCTTAAGATCAGCCCCGGCAGCCAGCTTGTAAGCCTCCCTTCCGTCAACTTTAAGATTCATTCCTGTCATCGGATGCGACAGCGCCTGGACAATAAACCCGGCCCTGACATGGGAAAGTTCGGTTTGTTCGCTCCTGAGGAATTTCCGGCGCGCCGGCACGTTGAAAAAGATATCCCGCACTTCAACGGACGTTCCGGCCGGACAGCCTATATCGGTAACATCAGTGAGTTTTCCCCCGGTCACCGTCAATTCCGTTCCTGTTGTTTCTCCTGCAAGGCATGTTTTCAGTCGAAATCTTGAAACCGAAGCTATGGCGGCAAGCGCCTCACCCCGGAATCCAAGGGTATTGATCTTCTCTATGTCGTCAACATCAGTAATCTTGCTGGTAGCGTGTCTTTCAATTGAAAGAATGGCGTCGTCGCGATTCATCCCGCAGCCGTTGTCACTGACAGCCACCAGTTTCCTGCCGCCGGTTGAGATTTCGATATCAATCTCTGAAGCCCCTGAATCCAGGGCGTTTTCGACCAGTTCTTTTAGAACTGATCCTGGGCGTTCAACCACTTCACCCGCTGCGATTTTATTGGCGATATGAACCGGCAAAACTCTGATGTGCGAATGGGATCCCATTTGTGTTTAAGATAGAGCCACGTTACTCCTGAAGCAAGCCGGAATACTCATCCAAGCTCCAGCTCAGCTATTAGACTGTAGGAGCCATTTCTGAGTGGCGATTTAAGAGAACATCGCCGTCCGGGAACGGATTCCAGTCAAGAAGCTCCTGCCGCAACATCCGGACTATTTGTTCTTGAGAGAACTTACCTGGATCTGCAAATCCGCAGGATCTGAAAAGTTCCCTTCAAGCTGTATGTCCTTCTGGACATCATAAGTGGGAAGATGCCGGTAGTAGACTTCCAGCTGAAGCGCACAGAGGCAAGTATCCATTACAGGCCCGTCCGTATGTCCCTTGACGCCAGCAGGCGGCTCCCACCAGCCGATGTCATGCATCTTACCGTCGGGTCCCTCTACTGCTTTTTTTGTGCTTTTCTGATTCTTGATCAACTGCAGGGAGAACTGCTTGTCCCAATTTTCCCAGATTGTCCCGCCGGCATGGAATTTCGCCTGCGTTACGTAGTACCAGTAATATATGGGAGAGCTGAGCCATGGTTTTTCCCAGTCACAGGTTGCCTGCTGCAGCCATACAATGCCGTTAAGAGCTTCGGGCTGCCGGCCGGCCCCAAGCATCTGCATGCACAACACACCGACTCCGGTAAGGCCGCCAGTACCGTCATTCGGGCCGGTATAACCGAACCTGCCTGCTGAATTAGCGCTTCGTTTCAGGGCCAGTACCGCCTTCTTCATGGCTGGCTTCAGACCTTCATTCTTAAGCTGGGCGATATCGGCCGCTTTCAACGCCTGTATGCACCAGCCCATGTACGAAACGTCGTCACGATTGCCAGGCTTGCAGTTGTAATCCCAGCCACCGCTCGCATTCTGCCCTTTTATGATCACGTCCACTGCTTTCTCCGCGGCAGCCTTGATATCCGGCAGGGGCATCATTCCATAGGCTTCGCACAGAGCGTAAGTTGCTATTGGATGACTGTAATCGTGCGGATCCCGCCCCTTGAAATGACCATCAGACTCCTGGTTCGTCAAAAGCCACTTGACACCTTTCTCGACTGTGGGACCGAATTTCTTTGAAGACGATGTGTCGCCATGGGCAAGGTATGTAAGGAGTGCAAGCCCGGTCATTGCCGGCTTGGTGCTGTTCCACGAACCATCCGGCTGTTGTTCCTTCTTAAGCCACCAGAGCGCCCTGACTACGGTGCCTTCCGTCACCGTCCAGGCATTGTTGCTGCCTCCACCAGGTCCGCCGGGTCCGTATTTATTAAATGCAATTTCGCGCTCCCCATCGGTCCGGCCGGAAAGATCTTTTATAATAGCTACGCTTTTCCCGGTAAACGGACGCATATCTATTACCTTTTCTTCTATCGAATCCTTTACTCCATCCGGGCTGCCGCCGGCACCTTGCTCCTGTAAGAATGGATTCGGGGGTCCGACAGAAGGTTCCTGGTTTTCAGGCACTGTGGAGTTCCATTCAGGTTTAATTTCTTTTTCCGATTCAACAGGAGTTGGCGGCGGCTGAACCGTCTGTTCTTTTTCCGGGGGAGAGTCTGACTCTATTTTCTCTTTTGCCGGATCCAGTACTATAATGTCGGTAAGATCTCCCAGAACACACGGCCTATCATCCAGGCCCACCTTGAAACAAAGCACGACCATGAGTATCAGGAAACTTCCGGCCATGGACATGATGGATGGTCCGAAGAAATGCTTCAAAAGGTATACAGCATACGCGTGCTCTCCCGATCCCCTGGGAGCATGTAGCCCGACCAGCATCCGCCGCCATTGTTCCCTGAAAGGCACACTTTCCAGCAGTTCTGCGAGATTGTTCATGGCTGTTCCTCCTCATGCTTCCATACTAAATGCTCAGCACCGAAACGTTGGTCATTGTTGCTTCACTGCAAAGATTAAGAGTTTCCACAAGCCTCTCGTGAGGCGAATCAGGAGCGCATTTGACAAGTACTGTCTGGTCTTTGTCCAGCCGGGCAAACTGGTGCAGGGCACTGCTGAGACCGGCAGGACTAACGCGTTTCCCGCATATGGCATATTCATCCTTGAGAATCAGAATCTCTATCATTGGAATTCTTGGCCCGGGTTTGCCGGCAACTGATGGCCTGCCGACATCCAGTGTAACAGCCGGGGCCGGCGGTTTCGCGGTGAGGGTAAGATAAATGAGCAGCAGGAACACTACATCGCACATGGCGGTCATGTTAAGCATGGGCACCAGGACTGACCGCTTTGTTTTCTGCTGCCTGATCATCCGGCACCTCCTTTGTTATTCCACACCTCTCCAACGTTAGTAACGTTTACGGAATGGATTCATTAGAGGAAGAAGAGACTAAATTCCGGAAAAAGAAAAACCAAAGCTGGCGCGGATATAAACCTGAAGAGCAGAGGAAGAAAAAACACGTCGAACGGTGAACAGATTTTCAGGGAATGAAACTACTAACGCTGCAGCAAAGGCATCGCCATTATTTTGTCGCCGGAGCGACTTTTATTTCCACGTCGCCGGTGTCAACTTTCTTGGCTTCGCCTTCGCCTTCCGCCGCAGGCGGCTGATAGGTTGGCAAATACCTGTAGTAAACTTCAAGCTGCAGCGTGCAAAGGCACGTATCCATTACAAGACCGTCGCTGTGCGCATTATTGGCTTTCGGACCCTCCCACCAGCCGATGTCAAACTTCTTTCCTTTTGGTCCTTCTATAGCTTCTTTCATAATCTGCTGATTCTTGATCAGCTGGCTTGCAAACTGTCCATTCCACCGTTTCCAGATATCTCCGCCGCAGTGGAACTTCGTCTGGGTTACATAGTACCAGTAGTAAATTGATGCACCGAGCCATGGTTTATCCCAGTCAAACGTGGCATTCTGTTCAAGCCACACCACTCCGTTCCGGCACTCCATTTCACGGGCTGCACCCATCAACTGCATGCACAGAACTCCAACACCAGTCAGTCCGCCTGATCCATCGCCGGCACTTGTATAACCAACCTTGCCCTGAGGATTCGTATTCTTCTTGAATCCCAAAACGGCTTTCTTCATTGCTTCGGCTAATCCTGGATTCTCCAGACCGGCCATCTTGGCTGCTTTCAACGACTGTGCGCACCAGCCCATGTAAGAAGTGTCGTCTCGTTCACCGGGTTGACATTTATAGTCCCAGCCCCCGCTTGCGTGTTGACCCTTGATAACAATATCCAACGCCTTCTCTGCGGCAGATTTGACAATCGGAAGTTTTGTCATTCCATAAGCTTCGCAGAGGGCATACGTGGCAATAGGATGACTGTAATCATTACCATCCCGCCCCTTGAAACGGCCGTCCGGTTCCTGATTGTCAATCAGCCACTTGATTGCTTTCTCAACTGTTGCCCCGAACTCCGGAGACGCCGGCGTTTCGCCGTGGGCAAGGTATGTGAGAAGCGCCATGCCTGTCATTGCCGGCTTGGTCTTGTCCCATGATCCGTCAGCGTTCTGGTTCTTCTTGAGCCACCGGAGTGCCCTTAGAACTGCGCCTTCTGTAAGACCGCCACCACCGCCACCACCGCCACCACCGCCACCATACATCTTCAAGGCGGCAAGGCGGCCGCCTTTTGTACGGTTGCCATACAAGCCTTTGATTATGACGGGGCTCTTTGTCATGACAACGGCGAAAGGAACAACGGGTGTATCCATATCGCCGCCTACACCTGCGCCAACGCCTGCAGGATCATCATTGCTTGAGAATTCCTGTGGCGGTCCGGGGGTTGTAATTTCCGAGGCAACTCCGGGCGCCTTGGTGGGGTCCATATCCATGTTCTCTACCGGATCCGGAGGTTTGATATCTTCTTTCTTGTCTTCTTCAATCTTAAGATCGTCGAGCTTGGTTGTCTTGGGGTCAACCACTTCCACCTGGTAAGAAACATCCACATCCTTGGCTGAGCCCTCAATCTCGATGAAAAGCGCTGCGCAAGCCACGAGTACGCTGCCCACCATGGAGATCGTGCTTGGTCCGAACATGCAAACCAGCGCTTCCCGGGCATACTTGTATTCGCCGGAATCTTTCGGAGCATGAAGGCCTGTTTTGATCCGGCGCCACTGCTCCTTTAGCGGCACTTTCATCAGAATGTCCATCAAGTTTTTCATGATGTTCTTCCTAATTGGAACTACATGCTCATTACCGAGAGATTCGTCAATTTATACAAACTGCACAGGTCAAGCAGCTCGATGAGCTTCTCATGCGGGGAATCCCACGTGCACTTGATCATCACTGTCTGGCTCTTGTCCAGTTCGCCCATTTTCTGTATTGCTTTCCTAAGCCCGTCAATATTAACGCGTGTGCCCTGTACAACCCAGGCATCGCTGCCTACCATTATCTCCACCATGCCCTGTATTTTCTCGTTCTTGGCATTTGGATCGGCCTGGGGGCGGCTCACATCAAGGTTTGCAAACACTACCGGCGGCTTCGCCGTAAGAATCAGGTAAATCAGCAACTGGAAAACAACGTCGCACATGGCCGTCATGTTAAGCTCGAGACCGCCAGCACCTTTCACCTTCTTCTTGTGTCTGCCCATTGACATGGCAAGATTACCCCCTTTCAACCGTACAACGTTTCAGTCAGTGACAATATTAGGTAAAATATCCGGAAAACCTTTAAACTCAGCCAAATACAGGCCTGTTTACGCAGATCATTTCTCTTTGAGCGCCATGAACTTGAGTTTCCAGACGCCCACTGAACTGCATATATCCATCGCTTTCCTGACAAATCTGTGCTGCACCTTGCTGTCAGCCACAATTACCACCGGAAGATCCTGCTTGTACTCGGTAACGGCCTTGGCCATTACAGCGTAAAACTGGTTTGTTGTGAGAACTTTCCGGTTTATATAGATTTTCCCGTCTGAATTGACTTCCACAATTACTTCGCGGGGATCCTTGACTGTAATCGCCTTCCCGTTGGGGGCCATGGCCATCTCTATATTCTCATTCAGCACACCTTCCTCCATTTTCACGGTGAAAATGAAGAAAATGACCAACTGGAAGACAATGTCGATCATTGCCGTCATATTTACGCCGGGTAGTTCTTCTTCGCCGCTGCCGCCGCCAGACATAGTACCTTACCTCCTGCAATATATTGTTACCCAAAAAGGCTGGTGTTATTCCTCGGTAACAACTTCGACATTACGCAATGACTTTACAAGATCGAGCGTCAAGGCTTCCATCCCAAGAACAATTCTGGTTGCAAGGTTCTTGAAATAGTAGAAAGCGCCGAGGGCCGGGATAGCAACAAGAAGTCCGGCTGCCGTACAATACAGAGATTCGGCGATGTTCAGGGCCAGCATTGCCTGCTGTGCCGCGCCTGCCGTTGTGGAGGACAACGTTGCGAATGCAAAAATCATGCCGTGCACCGTGCCAAGAAGTCCGAGCAGCGGGCCCATGTTTGATACCACGTTGAGATAAGTGACGCGCGAAGTCAGTTTCTCACTTTCCATCTGGGCTGCCGCACTGATCATGTCCTGGATTGTTTCAAAACCCTGGTCCACGTTGGAAAAACCCGCGCTCAAAACGTTTGCAAGGGGACCCGGGTTATCTTCGCAATGCTTAAGGGCCTTGAAGACATCTCCTTCTTCCATTGCCTGTGTCACGGCGGTCACCAGGGAGGCTGGCATAACGCGCTTAACATTGATCATCATTGCACAGTCGGTCCAGAAATAAATGAGGGCGCCGACCGCACCGAACAGCATCAGCCAGATTCCAATACCGACCGGTCCGCCGGCCATAACAATTGTCATGAATCCCGGGCTGCTTGCATGGCCGCCTGCCGCTGGCGCCGGAGCGCCCGTCGCCGTGTTGGGCACCATGGCGCCAGGTGCTGCTGCAGGCGCTGTAGCTGCCGCCGGAGCCCCGGCAGCTGGTGCCGTTGCCTGCGCTTTAACATACGAAGTAACCAGAAGAGTAAAGACAAACACCACCGCCATAACTGATACAACAAGCTTCTTCATAAACACAGTCTCCTTTTTTTCTCGACCCATTACATTCCTTTAGCGATCACTTTTCAAGAAATATTTCCGGACAACCTTCTTTTCCCCGGCTACTCTTTGGAAGCATACTCGCTCTGCGGATACTTCTGCGCAAGTTCCCGGCGCAACTCTCCCGCACGGGTGTCCTTGAGCTCTTCCATGCATTTCATGGCCTTGTACATGGCCTCCGGCTGAAGGTCCTTCACCTGGTCAAAAAGCAGTACTATGCGCATGTAGTCTATGAATGCGTCCGGGGTATTTTTCAACTGCCTTGCCAGGTCACCACGTGCCATGTATGCAGCTGCAGCAACTGACCGAGAAACCGACGGGTTGGATATGGTTTTCTCGATTTCTGCAAGCACTTCCTTGTAGTCGTTGTTGGCAATCAGCACATTCCAAGCCCTCTTCTTGATGTCGGCTGTAATACCGTCCGGATGGGCATTGTTCAGGAGTTTTTTGTAAGTCGAGACTGCCAGGGCTTTGTCCGGCTTCTTCGAAGTATATATACGCCCCAGCAGGTCAAGCGCCTGAGCATCCCATGGCGGAAGCATGATGCATTCCGCATAAACTCCCTCAAGCGCCGTGATTGCCTCTTCCACTTTGCCGCTGTTGAGGATGGCAACCGCCTGGTCATAAGACGCAGGCCTGTCAATATCAAGTTTTGCGACCTTGGACTTTGCCAGCGGCCTTTCCACGCCTTCAGTAGTGATAATGTATGTCTGGTCGGCTTTCTTGTACCGGATACTGCTCGCCTTGATGACCTGCTTGTCGGTTGTAGCCACTCTTCCGCTGACAGCTTCAGCCTGTCCGCAGGCAAGAACAAGCGCCGTGAACAACACAAATCCCGGCAGTTTCAATCTGATGATATGATTAATCGTCTTCATAGTTATCGGCTCCTCTCGTTATTCAGACAATCCAAATATCTTCACGGTCACAAGTGGCCGTACAGTTTCCCGAAAATCCCGCTCAACCTTATTTTGCCGGTGCCGGCACAGGCGCTTTCTCGGCCGGTTTTACCGCAACTGCCGGAACGACACTCTTTTCAGCGGCACCGGCAGCAGGAGCAGGGGTCGCTGGAGGGGGAGTGGCTGGCGGAGGTACTGCACCTTCAGCGCCCTGGGTTGCATTGGGCGCCGGGGCAGCAGGTGTAACCGGGGCTTCCGGCAGCGTGCCCGTTTCGACATCCACCTTCTTTCCGCTCATTGCCAGCTTAAGCTTGGAATCATCCCTCAGCTTCCTGGCCACCCTGATGACCCTGCCTCTCTTGCATGCATCAAGATACTTGGAAGCTATTATGATCACGTCCTCGTACATCTGTTTTTCATAAAGCAACGGCAGGCCCTTCTCGATCGCAAGCTCCATTGCGGGCAGAGTGTCAGCATTGGTGTATACACCGGAGAAAAGCATGCGGTAATAGGAGGCGGTCGCTGGATCTTTCTCTCCCATGAGCATCTGCACCTCTGCAACTTTCAGGGTTGCCGTAAGCCTCACAACAGGGTTCGTTGTTTCTTTCATCGCTTCGGCTATCTTGACCTTCGACATTGAGAAGTATTCCTTCTGCTTGACCTTGTCGTTTTCCTTCGAGCCGAGGTCGGCGTAAATCTTGCCCAGGAGAAAACTGCCGTCAGCAAGAAGGCGCGTTCTTGGAAATTTCTTCAGCATGTCTTCGATGGCCTTTGCGGCTTCTTCCTTGTTGCCATTCTCGTACTGCGCCTCTCCTATTCCCATGACAGCCGGTTCCCATGTCACGCGGTTGATGGCCTGTCCTCTTTCCGAAAGCGCCTTTGTTTTCTCGTAGAACTTCACCGCCGTAGCGTACTGGCCTTCTCCCTGCATAATCTTGCCAACCCTCATGAACTGGTTTGCCGTAAAGGCTTTATCATTGCTTAGCATCGTGCCGAAAACTTCTATGGCCTTGTCCATCTTCTTCATCTCCATAAGGGCATAACCCCTCTGGAAAACGATATCTTTTGATTCGGGCGCATCCGGATATTCCTTGGCAAGCCTCTCAAAGACCTTGGTAGCTTCGTCGGCATTGCCGGTGAGTGACAGCAATGTGCCCAGCTTGCTCAAGGAATCGGGCGCGAAGACCGATTTGGGATAGTCCGCAATAAATTTTGTAAAACCATCTATGGCGAGCTGCTGGAACTTCTTTATCTCCTCCGGAGGATAGTCCTTGCTCAACATGCTGTAACATCGCGCTTTCCAGTAATAGACGCTCTCCATGATCTTGCCGGTCTTGGTCGTATTTTCGGGCGTCCGGAAATAGTTATCTTTCTTGGGGCCCTTAACGGCATTGATGATCCCTATGAACTCATTTATCGCCGGGACTATCTTGTCCATGCGGCGCAGTATGTCTGCCAGCTGGTATCTTGCTTCAATCTCGTCAGGCCCGGGAGAGAGCTCCGCAAGCTCCCTGTTTAGAATCTGGACGGCGTTTGAGTAGTCCTTCTGATACGTATAGCAGGTAGCAATCCTGGCAAGTGCAGGGAAATAAACCGGCGACTTTATGTATGTGCTGTTTGTAACAATCTGCTGATACTGGTCTATGGCCTGGTCAAAAAGCTTTTCCTTGTACTTGGTTTCTCCTGCGGCGAAAATAACACCTGCCATACGCCTGTGGTTCTTGAAGTTATTCATGTAGTAATCGTAAGCCTTCTGGTGGAGATCCGCATCCTTCATCTCTTCGGCCTTACCTGCCGCCCTGAGCAGGGCATCGCCGGCGTTTTCCTGCAACAGGGGATTCCGGCCGTAACGTTCCGCAAGATAACCGGTCACAACGTCGAAATAATTGGTATTGGACATTTCGACATAACATTTGGCAAGTTCGCCGAGAGCTGCTACGCACGTAGCGTCTTCCGGCGCATTGTTGACATACATTAGGTACCTCTTGCTGGCAGGACCGAACTCATTCTGTCCATAAAGAATCTGCGCCTGCCTCAACTGTGCCGCCATTATTTCTTTCCGGTCGAAAGACGGGATGATCAAGTCAACCGGCGGTTTCAATGATTTCAGGAATGCCACAACCCTGTCCTGTCCTTCTCCTGCCGGAATGGCCCATTGTCCCGTCGGGTATGCCCGGACCACGTTAACATATTCTTTTACTGCAGAGATGAGGCGGTTTGTTCCCTGGTCGTATTTGTCCTGCTTTATAAGATCCTTACCGGCATCCTCGTTTATGGTTCCAAGAAGATACCGGCATTCTGCCATTGGACTGAATTCCAGGGACATATTGTTTTCTTTCAGGATTTTCTCAAAGTCCCTGAGCATGGGCAGGTATGTATCAATAAGTTTCTTTGCTGCAACCCTGTCGCCCTTGATCATGTCTATGTGGGCAAGCATGATGAGGGCCTTACCCCACAGCGGTCCCTGGTTTTGTCCTCTCCACAGCACGGGTTCAAGAGCATCTTTGGCTTTCTTAAGGTAAATATCGCGCTGCTTGGTTCTATCGTCGGAAACCGTTGCAGGAGATGCGTCTTTTACATCCTTTAGTTTCTCCTTGGGTTTGTCTTTGGTCTTGTCAGGCTCAGGCTTCGCCTTTTCGGTAACGGAGGGAGGCGGGGCATTGGCGGCTCTTTCTGCCATCTTTATGCACAACTCTGCAAGATCTACCCTGATTTTAAACTCAATTTCTGCATCCGGCTTGGCCTCAAGAGCCTTGAGAATGTAACCATAAGCATCGATGGCGCCCTTCTCATCGTTCTTAATCATGAGCATCTGGGCAAACTGGTAGGCCTGGTCCATGTAGAATTTCTCCATGCCCTGTGGCGGACCATTAGTGTATTTGCCAAAGAAAGCATCATAGTGGCCCTTGGCTTCTGTCATTTTATTATGCTCATAATAAATATTGGCCAGGGCCAGTCTCATTGTCCAGGCTTCCAGAGATGACGCGGGCATGGAGTTAATGAGCTTCTCGGCTTCATCGTATTTGCCTGTGCCGGCAAGAATCTCGATCTTTATTCGGCCAGAGCGTTCTTTGGCATCAGGATTTGTCACCAGCAGTTTATCAAAAACCTTCTGCGCATAATCCGGAAACCTCATTTTGATGAGGCTCTTCATAAAGGATATTTCCCGGTCTATTGGATCTTCTTCCTTTTGAACTTCTTCTTCCGGGGCGACTTCTTCCGTGGTTTCTTCCTCGTATTCCTGGAGAGGCGGAGGTGTCGCCATCTTGTTTGCATCCGCCTTGGCTTCTGCCGCTTTGAGGTCGGCCGCTTTCTTTGCTGCCGCCGCTTTGGCCGCAGCGTCCGCCGCCGCTTTGTCAGCAGCTGCTTTGGCAGGCGTTGGTTTAGCAGGAGCCGCCTTAGCCGGCGCTGCCTTGTTCTGGGAGAAGCTGTCTGAACCGGAAATAAGCAGACTAATCAGACATGTAGTGAAAAAGAAAATACCAATATGTTTCCTCGATAACATCACTCTTGTACTATAAGTGTTGTATTCGCGAAATGCCAAGCGAAAACATTTGTAAAACACTTTTTTCATGGAATCAATTTCCCTCCGCCGGGCGGGACTGCGTTCGTGCCGCCGGCTACCGGGTTGGTCTGCCCGCCCGGCGACCATCTCTTTGTTTCGTCGTACACCACGTTGGTCTGTCCGCGGGTAACGAGAATCACTTCCACAACTCTACCCTCTTTTTTAGGGGCAAAATGGGTTCTCACAAGCCAGCTGCTGAATGAAAAAACGCCAACAAACACAAATATGGCTGCTATAAAGGAAAAAACAAACAGGTTTTTCGCAATCCAGCTCCTCACCGGGTGGGTGAAGGCCCATATGATTTTCTTCCTGCGGTTGTCTGTAAGACGCTCCGCCTGCGGGTTCCCAGTCATGGAAGCCTTATGCAAAAGGTCCATGGTAGCCTGAATATTCCTGGCAATGTCCTGGCACTCCTTGCATTTCCGGAGATGTTCCCTGACAACGGCAGAACGACCTTCCCCGAGCTCATGATTCATGTAATCAAAAACCAGGGGCTGGATGTCCTCGCATTTCATCAGCTTCTTCTCAGCCCTGCCGGGATTTCCGATATTGTTCTCGTTCACAGTAAACCCGCCTTTTTCAGCTCTTCTGCTGTTTTGATTATGGATTTCCTCAACACTTCGTCAACACAATCCTCACTGAGTCCGGTTATAAGGCCTGTCTCCCCTCTGCTTTTCCCCTCAAAGATTCTCAGTACAACGACCTGCAGTCCCGTAATATCCAGTTTTCGAACGGCAGCCAGGGCCTCACCGGCGGCTCCTGCCAGCACGTGAGCCGGGTTCTTCTTTCCGCGTTTATGCCTGTCAGGTCCGGCAAGATACCTTGAGGCAAAATCGCCGACAGACCTGAAGAGCCGGATCGATAAATCATTCCCGGCTGATCCTGAGGCAGCCGCGAAATTGCCGGGGATTCTCACAAAAGCCCTCTCAACCGCATCCTGCGCGGCATTGCTGTCGCCAAGGAGCCGCATGGCATAACGAAGCAAAGGTCCCTCATGCCTGGAGATTACGGCTTCCGCTTTCTTTTCCGCGTTATGTCGACGGCAGTCCATTGTCCAGCGCACTCCTAAGGGAGGAAACTATCCCCACAATACATGACGTTTCAAAACCACGGCATATTAGTTAGGGCGGCGAATAAGCACAATTGAATATGCTCCGGAACTACAGGATACGTACTTAGAGGTTAAGGGAAAGGGAAGATGCAGGTGGTACGCCGGCTCACAGGGCATATATCTCAAGTTGAAGCTTACAAGGAAAGACGGATGAAAAAGCCTTGATAATCTTTTGCTCATTTTTCTAGCCATTTATTCTTGCATACTTTCAAGACATTCCATATCTTCGAAACATTTGGGGGATGCTAAGTAGATGGGTAAGGTTCTAAAAATACTCGTCAGTTTTGTTCTGTTGCCGTTGAGCATCGGGGCGCTGGTCCTGGCAATCATGGTTTACGGCAAGCGCGAACAGGTAATTCTGCGGAACCAGATACTCGCCGAAGGATACGTCAAGCTTGCTCCGACGTTCGAAGACAAACCCGGCGATCCGCCAACAGAAGCAAGAAGCAATCCCGACCGGGATATTTCTCCAGCTACTGCAGAGTTTATTGCCAAGGCTCCGGACGTCTCCGATTTCTGGGCCAAGAAATATGCTCCCGCCATCCCCCTTGAGCTCGATGCAAAATCAATGTATGACCTCTCCTCGCGTAAAGGCGAACTGCTGAACCTCTATAAGAAAGATGGGCTGCAGCAGATTCAGAAGGATTCCTACGGCAACCCCGTGATGGAAGGCGAAGGCACCATCAACGGCGTCATTACTGAGATGGTGAAGAAATCCTCTGACCAGCTCACCAAGCTCAAAGACACACGCCAGATGCTGACCATCGTCCGCGACGAACTTGTTGAAACCATTATTGATCTCAACAAAGTGAAGGCGGAATCACGGAAACGAGCAAAAGAAATTGAAGCACTGGCGGCCGAACGCGACGCTGCAAAAGCCGAGGCCGAAACTGAAAAGGGCAAGGCAGCGGCCGCCGTAGAAGCAAAGAAGACCGCCGAAGCCAAGGCCGAAGATATGCAGAAGCAGAGAGATGATCTGAACACAAAATACGAAGACCAGAACATCGAGGTAAAGAACCTGCAGAAGAAGAATAAAGAGCTGCAGGACATCGTTAATGCCAATGCAGGAGTCTCCGCCGGAACGCCTGATACAGAAGCTTTCAAGGGTTCCCCGGGTGATAAAGGCAAAGTTGTGGCCCTTAACGCTAAATGGAACTACGTGCTTGTTGAACTTGATGAAGCGTTCCTTAAAGAGGCCATGGGCGATGATTATGCTGCAACTCCTCCGCCGAAGCCGGCTCCGAATGGCGTCATAATGTCGGTTAAGCGCACTTCCGGCGGCAAGGATATATTTGTGGGCAAACTTCGCGTGATCAGGATCAACGCCAAGCAGAAACATGCTATCGGCGATATCCTCACTGAATGGAAGCAGAAAGATATCAAAGAAGGCGATATTCTCTTCTTCCCGTAAACGGATCCCAATGCACCCGCTGATGCTTCATGTAAAAATTATCCTGTTGGCAGTGGCTCTTTCCGCCTTGGCCGGCTGTGCATCAATGGACCAGGATTCAGACCTGCCATGGAACTCTCAACAACCCTGGGAGGGAACTCCCGCCATCCCCGGCCTGCCGACATACAAGTGAAGCTCCTCCCGGCAAGCCGCCAAGGGTAACTTGGGCTAATTCCTGATCCCCTCCACCGGAGGGGTTCCAGAAGGGCGGGGTGGGTTTTTCATATCTTCTTCCATTTCTCGTATGCTTGCCTCGATACGACTGATAACGGATTGAATATTTGTCTTAACTTCAGAGTCCCAAAAACGCAGGAAAACGATACCCTGTAGCTCCAGATCTCCTTGCCTTCGTACGTCCTGATTTTCTTTGAAGTCATGGCTTCTCCCGTCAACTTCAATGGCCAACCGAAGCCTCTTACAGTAGAAATCGACGATATATTTACCAATCGGACGCTAACGATCAAGATCGTATCCAAGTACTTGTCGCCGTTTCAGACGATTCCACAGAAGCACCTCCGCCAAAGTCATGTTTCTGCGGAGAATTCGTGCTTTCGTTTTCAGATACGATCTGTAAGGAATAATTCCTGAATTCATCGGACCAAAGAACCCACCCCGGCCTGCGGCCACCCCTCCACGGGAGGGGAACATTTCTTTTTCAACCTCCGTACGTTCAATTCTTGATCCCCTCCACCGGAGGGGTGCCGGAAGGGCGGGGTGGGTTCTTCAATTCCTGATCCCCTCCAATGGAGGGGAGTATGTTCTCGTCTGGGAGTTTGAAGCTCAGGAAAACAAAGACGAAACGTCTTCACCTTATCAGAACTTCGGCGATCTGGACCGCATTCAGGGCCGCACCCTTGAGGAGCTGGTCACCGCTGATGAACATTTCAAGACCGCGGCCGTCATCACGCGAAATATCCTGCCTGATGCGTCCAACAAGACAATCGTACATGCCGGAAGCATCTATAGGCATCGGATATTTCCTGCTGGCTGGATCGTCAACAACCTTCACGCCTGGTGCTTTTGCCAGGATATCCCGGGCCTGAGCCGGCGTCATGGGTCTTTCAAACTCCAGGTTTACGGCCTCGCTGTGGGCCCTTTTAACCGGAACGCGCACGCATGTAGCGCTCACCCTGAGTTCCGGCGCATGCATGATTTTGCGTGATTCGTTCTGGAATTTCATTTCTTCCTTTGTGTAGCCGTTCTCCAGGAAGGCATCAACCTGAGGGAACAGGTTGAAGGCGATTCTCTGGGGAAGTGCTTCAACTTTAAGGTTTTTGCTTCCCTTTAGAACATCCGCCGTCTGCTCTTCCAGTTCGGTCATGGCTTTTGCCCCCGCGCCGCTCGCCGCCTGGTAGGTTGATACGACAACCCTCTTTATCGGGTTCGCCTTGTGAAGAGGATAAACCACAACCAGCATTATCGCAGTGCAGCAGTTCGGGTTGGCGATAATACCCTTGTGCTTGAAACAGTCTTCAGGGTTTACTTCGGGGACAACCAGTGGAACGTCCACATCCATGCGGAAAGCGGACGAGTTATCTATTACGATTGCACCGTCTTTGGCCGCATCGTGGGCAAACTCTTTGGACCTTGTGGCACCGGCGCTGAACAGTGCAAAATCAATCCCTTTAAACGCGCCTGCCTTCAATAATTCCACAGGTATCTGTTGTCCGCGAAACGGCAGTTTCTTCCCAACCGAGCGCTCAGACGCAAAAAGCCTGAGGTTCTTGACCGGGAAGTTGCGCTTTTCGAGCGTCTCGATCATCTCAATACCAACCGCCCCCGTTGCTCCTGCGATTCCAACCGTATAAGACTTGCTCATTTTTTCTCTCTTTCCTTAGAATTCTTCTCCCGGCCCTAATGTCTTTCCGAAAAACCCTATTCTCCAGAACACGCCGACACAGCGGCGTGGCTACAAGCAATCCTGACACTTCTTTTCATGTATCTGTAGCCGCGGCGCTATGTCACCGCGCAGGTTTTCTTAAAGCCCCTTAAATCGCTGCAGCCACCATGTCCCCAACCTCGGTGGTGGAGAAGCCCATTTTACCAGCGGCAAGACTCTTGATCTTGCCGGATGCCAGTAATTCAGTTACAGCCTTGTCAATGGCTTTGGCAGCTTTCTCCTCGCCCAGCGTCTCAAGCATCATCCCGCCGGCACAGATGGCCGCAAGCGGATTGATGACATTCTTGCCGGTATATTTCGGAGCGCTTCCACCCATGGGTTCAAACATGGATACGCCTTCCGGGTTGATGTTTCCGCCTGCCGCAATACCCAGCCCGCCCTGTATGATAGCCGCCAGGTCGGTAATGATATCCCCGAAAAGATTCTCGGTCACTATCACGTCGTACCATTCCGGCTGTTTCACGAACCACATTGTGCAGGCATCCACGTGGTTATAATCCTGCTTGATATCCGGATAGTCCTTGTCGCCCATCTCCTTGTGCGACCGGACCCACAGGTCGCCGCAATGCGTAAGCACGTTGCACTTGTGGACCAGTGTCAGCATTTTCTTCTTACTGTTGCGTTTCCTTGTGAATTCATAGGCGTAGCGCATGCACCGATCGACAACGGGCCTGCCGTAAACCATTACCTGCGTTGCGATTTCGTTCTGTGTTCCTTTCTGAACAACACCACCGATACTGGTATAAATACCGCCTGTATTCTCGCGGATAACCACGAAATCAATGTCTTCCGGGCCCTTGCCCTTTATAGGAGTTTCCACGCCGGGATACAGTTTTACCGGCCGCAGGTTGATGTACTGGTCCAGGGCGAAACGCATCTTAAGCAGGATCCCGACTTCCAATATTCCAGGCTTTACATCAGGATGCCCGATGGCGCCGAGGTAAATGCTGTCGTGCTTTTTCGCTTCTTCAATTGCGGAATCCGGAAGCGTTTCGCCGGTTTTCAGGTAGCGTTTGCCGCCAAAGTCATAATCCGTAAAATCAAGTTTGAAGCCGTACTTGGCTGCCGCCGCATTAAGAACCTTGATGCCTTCCCGGGCAACTTCAGGGCCTGTTCCATCACCGCCTATCAGTGCTATTTTGTATGAATTTTTCTTCATTTTATTTCTGATCCTCTTTTCTTACCGCGCCTCCACATGTGCCTGTTCGACCGGAATCCAACCGCCCGAACAGTTCAAAGCGTGAGATTTCTCTCAAATTTCCTGTGAAAGTCAACTAGAACCTGTTCGGAAAGCGCGGTTCGTCAGGCGTCTTTTGCCTTAAAGGCCAGCGCATGGCAGCTTCGCACTCCCGATTGGCAGAACTTGGTCTTGGTTGGGCGAAGCCTTCCAGCCTTCTTAGCCAAAAGGCTTTACTTCGGTGGAGCAGGCCTGGTTGAGCCGGAAGTGTTTTCAACAGGCTGCTAAGATGGTTCACCCGGAATCTTGGCTCCCAACGGGTCTCAGCCAGAATTCCCTACGGAGGGGGCGCAGGGCAGGTTTGGCTTCGGCAACTTTTGGTGCAAATTCCGACAAAACTGTCTCAATGTCTCATCTATATTGCTCCCGTTATTAAGACCAGGGTGCTGTAAGGTCGGGATTGGCTTAAAATAAGTCTTTTTACTCTATTTTCCTGGTTCTGATGCAATGATAGTTTATATCAGCTTGCTAAAGAACATCTTACATCTGGAAAATAGTGAAAAAATAAAGACATACTATCTAAAATCCGGTCTTTCCAAAAAACCCGGGGTAGTGTAATATAATACTGGATTCTATTAGATAATTTGCAGGTTTTACCGGCCTGCGGGTGGGGGAAACTGCTTTTTCTTGTGGGAAGAAGCAGAATGGCTGTGTATTGCCGGGATCAGGTTGATGATGGGAAAATTCGACTTGGCACTGGGATTGCTATATTTGGTTTAGCCAAATGGCCAAGCTGAGAAAACTGGAACTTGCGGAACCAATTAGGTTCTGAAAGGGCTGAGGAAACTGACGTGTTGTATAAGAAAGAACATGGAAAGGTGCATTCTTACCTGAATCAGGCAAAGATCTTTTATTTGCTCCTGACAGGTTCTCGTCTAAGGACAGGGTATGTCTGGATGACTGGTCTTATACTTGCCATTTTCAATCTGACATGCACAGATAGCCTGGCTATCCAGCCCCTGAACGGAATAAGCGCGACCTACGACAATCGTAATGGTTATACCAATGACGATTATGTCACGGTGGGTGGTGGAAACGGAAGCGCCTATCTCAACACAACCAGCTACAATATGAAGTTCAACGTTACGTCAACAAACAATCTGATCATCACGGCATTCCAGGTTGGAACCAACAACCTGGAGTATATCCAGTTGTCCGACCGGATCAACCTGGAGCGGAGGGGAGGAACCAGCAGTAATCTTCATCTGATCCTGTATGAACTTGTTCCCGGATATGGAGGCACAGCTGCTGACACGAATGTCAATATCCGACCTTCCTATGTGAGAACCATGGAAGAGTCACTCAGATCTGCAAATATCAACCGCGGGGCAGACAACGTGTTCTGTAACGTAGGTGATGGGAATGGAAACAATAATAACATTGAGCGGATAGACTACATTTTTGAAGACGGATACCCTCTTCACGATAATCTGCAATTAAGGGGATTCCTGGTTATGGACCGCAGTGGCACGACAAATGGTAATGACGCCTTTCAACTGGCGGCGATTACCGCCCTGGACAGCAATAAGCTTCCGTCCGCTTATTCAACGAACACTGTGGCAGTCCCGGTCGGCGGTTGGGGAAACTCTGGTAACTCTGTGATAACAATGGTGGCAAGGGGATATACGGAAAATGGAGATGTACAGCATCCCTCGGCATACGTTAACGCCCAGTATCTTGTCGGGGTTTACATTACCTGGCAGGAACTGGGGCTGCATACCAATGATATTATTTACGGTTATTCTCTAAGGGGCAATGATAATACCAACGCCCTTGGACAATCCCTTGCGTGGACGAACCTGGTGGCATATCCAACCAACACGACTTCAGCCGCTGACGGTGGCGGTCTGGACCTGATGAGCGGTGGGGCAATGTATTTTGTGGATACCCTGAACGCCAAGGTCGGGAACTTCGTATGGGATGACTGGAACGGAAACGGTATCCAGGATGCAGGCGAACCTGGATTGAGCAACGTGCTGGTAAAGGTTTACGATTCCAAAACGAATCTTACAGGACTGGTCAGAACGGGCACCAATGGAGCCTACCAAATCACTGGATTGGCGCCTGATACTTATTTCGTTGAGTTCCTGGTTACTAACAGCTATCCGCTTTATACATTAAGCCCGAAGGACGTCGGAACCGATGATACGATTGACAGCGATGCAGATCCGACAACCAAACGTTCATCAACATTTTCCCTCACATCAGGTCAAGTGGACTCGAGCCGTGATGCCGGCGCATATCTTCCTCCATCGGATCTCCGCGTCACCAAATCGGTCGTCACCAATCATCCCAATATCGGGGACAGCATAGTATTTTCCATAGCTGTGACCAATAAGGGGCTATATAATGTGGACTTTGTCCAATTGACCGACATATTGCCGACAGGCGTGGTTTACAACTCCTACCTGGCAAGCACCGGGACATATACCAGCACCAATGGAATCTGGGACGTCGGGGCCATGCCGACGGGTTCCGTGCAGACCTTGTCCATCACAGCCACGGTGGAAACCAACACCGCAGGCTGGACGATAACGAATAATGTGGCAATAACACGCATGAACCGTCCGGATACCAATCTCACAGACAATACCACAAACGCGGTGTTGTCTGTCCAGATTGTTGACTTGGGAGTGACCAAAACCGCACAGAACAGTAGTCCTTACGAGGGCAGTAATTTTGTTTATTCCATCACGATCACGAACAACGGACCGGACGCCGCCACACATATCAGACTGCTGGAACCGCTGACCAATGGTCTGACGTATGTGGGTTGGTCGGCTTCAACTGGCGTCTACATCAATGCCAGCGGGCTCTGGACTAATTTCTCCCTTGCCTCAGGGCAAAGCGCCACCTTGTTGATTACCAACAAGCCGAACGCCGGCACAGGAGGCTCGACTATTACAAATACGTCCGGCATTGTCTGGCGTGACCAGGTGGATTCGAATCCAGCCAATGACCAGTCCTCCGCAGTTATCGTCGTGCGCGGCGCCGACCTGTCGGTGGACAAGACCGTGGACAACGCCTCTCCGAACGAACTTGATAATATCGTTTATACCATTGTGGTCCGGAACCTGGGGCCGAGCGATACTACGGGTGTGACATTGCGAGAGCCGCTGACCAACGGCATAACTTATGTCACGAACACCGCCAGCCTGGGCACTTACAGCAACAGCACAAAGGTCTGGACTATCGGGAGCCTGGCAGTCGGCAGCAATGCCACGCTTACTATAACGGCTCAAGTCAACTCCGGCACAATTGGGCAGACAATAACCAACTGGTCAAGTATCATAGGGAACGATCTTCCAGATCCTGTGTCTACTAACAACCAGGATGATGTGGCGATTTACGTGAGCCCTCTTCAATTTTCGAAGACGGCAAATGTGAGCGTGACGGGCGCCGGAAGCAATATCACCTATACAATTGTCTTCACCAATACCAGTCCGGTCACCCAGACGGGAGTAACCGTGACTGATCCTGTTCCCATCGGAGCCACGTACGTTTCAAATACGGTCACGGAAACGCTGACGCCGGCTGTTTTTCAGACCAACAACGTGAGGGACACCTTCAGCGTACAGGCTTACACGAATAACAACGGGACAACCAACTGGCTAAGCGAGTGGGGGGAGACCGGAGATGACGGCTCGGCGACAAGCGGGCGTGCTCAGGTCACAAACAACCAGGCACAGGTCAGTTCAAATGCTTCGCTGACCCGGGCAGTGAACCTGCAGGGGACGACAAACGCATCGTTCAGTTTCTCTTATAGTGCGCCGTTGGTTACGGTAACGAACAGCTCGGTTGATCTTTTTAATAGTGTCTCCTATTACAACAACGACGGGACCGCTAACTGGCTGGGGCCATGGGTTGAGGCCGGGGGTGATACCGGCCAAAATTCAACGTCCGGCGTAACGCGGGTAACGAACAACTGGGCGTTGGTGAGCTCGAATAGCATGCTGACACGCGGGGTAGACCTCTCAGGCAGCACCAACTCCATGCTCAGTTTCAGCTATCGGCAATCCGGGATTCTGGAAAGTAACGATGTATATGACACTTTCTCGACCGTTGCCTATAACAACCAGGAAGGAACCATAAACTGGAACACCGACTGGACAGAAACGGGTGATGACACTTTACCGAACAGCGGAACCATCCAGGTAAACGGCGGTCAGCTGCGAATCCGGAATGCGAATAACGGGACCAGCGTTGATCGTAATGTACTCGCTTCCGGTTACACCAACGGAACCCTGAGCTTCTCCTGGGAGACAGTAAATCTTGACAGCGGAGAAACTGGCGAGGTATATGCCGTTTCCAACGGCACCACCTACATAGTGGCCAGGTTTGGAGGTACTGCTTCGGGCAGCACAAACGTCAATATCACACCTTACCTTGCAGCGACAACAGGCGTAAGGTTTGTTGCGTTCAAGGCAGGAGGTGGCGCATGGTCAGGCAGCGGAGGGAATGCAGAATCCTTCCGCGTTGACAACGTTCGAATCGTTCTGAAGAAGGCTCTGTTTGATACGAACGACATTGCGCGAGTCAATGTGTCCAGCAATGGAACGGACTGGGTCTCGCTCCTTGCTCTGACGGGAACGGTGTCCGATGTATCGCAGTCAATGAACTTCGACATCACCCCTTATATCTCTACCAACACACAGGTCAGGTTTACAGTAACAAACTACCTGACGACACTGGAGGCCCTCCTGTTTGACAACGTGGCAATCACGTCTAGGGTCCCTAACCTGACGACAGCCGATGTGGCGCGTGTCCAGGTATCGAGCGACGGAACAGCGTGGTCCACACTTTTGAGCGTAACGGGCGGTCTTTCCGGAACATACACTACAAACTTCGACATTACATCTTACAGGTCGACCAACACTCAAGTTAGGTTCGGGGTTACAAACTATCTTAACGTTAATGCCTTTTTCTTCTTCGATAATGTGAATGTGGCGTTCAGCAACCAGACAGGTTTTGGGACGCTCGGGCCCCCGCCGACTCTTCTCACCGGTGCCACGATGGCAAGCGGAAGTGTTCTAACTCTGACTTATACGGTGCTGACGGACAATCCTCTCTACCTATCCGAGATCACCAATACGGCTACGCTCACAACGATCCAGCAACCCACGCCGAAGCGGGCTTCAGTGGTTACGCCTACACTGGCTGCGGATCTTGGTGTGACCAAAACAGTTGACAACGCTAACCCAGACGAGTCGGGCACGATCCACTATAGTATCGTGGTTACAAATAACGGTCCGCAGAGCGCTTCGGGTGTGAGGCTGACCGAACCCCTGGCCACCGGCATAACTTATGTGACTAATACGGTCAGTCATGGTGTTTACAGCAATGCCGTCGGAATCTGGTACCTGGGAAACCTGACCGTGAGCAACAGCGCCACGCTGAACATCACTGCAACCGTTAATACGAACACGGCAGGTCTATCCATTACCAACGTATCCACGATAATAGCCCTGGACCAAAGGGATTCGAATGCTTCGAACAACCAGGCTTCCGCCGTCATCGTGGTAAAAGGATCAGACCTCGGCGTGGTAAAGACTGTGGATAATCCCATGCCGTTTGGAAATAATCAGGTAACTTACACCATTGTACTAACCAACAATGGCCCTACCGCTGCCACAGGTGTACACGTAACAGATCTTCTGCCCACGAATGTCACTTATGTCACCAACTTACCAAGCCAGGGATCCTATACACCGGCCAGCGGAGACTGGAATGTTGGCAGTCTCGGCGTTGGGAGCAACGCAACTTTGGGGCTGGTGGCGCTGGTCCGAACAAATACCGTTGGTTTGTTCATTACCAACTATGTCGCGATCACAACGCTGGACCAGAAGGACAGAAACCCGTCGAACAATACATCTTACGCGGTGATAAATCCCCAGCCGGTTCCACTCAGAATAACCAAGACATCCTCTGCCGAAGGAATGATGGATATGGACACTCCATACACCTACACTGTCGTGGTGACCAATATCAGCGCGGCTACGCAAACGATGGTTACCGTCACAGATCCTTTGCCAACAGGCACGGTGTATGTCGCGAGCAGTTCACAGGTTTCATCGCCCAGCAATACCATCAACAGCGTAATGGATGTGTTTGATCAGCGATTATATTCTAATAATGACGGTACGACCAACTGGAACGGGGACTGGGCGGAAAGCGAGGGCGATGGTACGTCGGCAGGAAATCTACAGCTCCTGCAGGATTCGGGGGCGGGCCTTGCGCCTTATTCCTTCCGGTACTCGGGTCCAAATGCGTACCTGCAACGGCTTGCCAATATCAAGGGCGCGACCAATGCAGTTTTAACGTTTAATTATCGTATCCAGAATCTGGATGCCGGTGATTCATTCACAGTGTCCATTTCCTCCAACGGTTTTGGCGGCGCATGGTCAAACCTCTTGAATCTCACGGGACCTGTGGTGGGCGGCTCTTATGTGTCTTTCAGCACAAACATCACACAGTTCATCTCAACGAACACTGCCATCCGTTTTGGAACGACGAATCTGGTGATGACCACAGCGGATATTGTCTGGATAGACAACGTCGAGATTGACTTCTACAAGCGCGACATGGTTGCCAGTTCCGGAGGAGCTCCGTCTAATCTTGCCACCAACTTCACATTGTGGCCTGGCGAATACATGGCGATAACATACCAGATGATGGTTACCAATCCTCCGTCAGTCACCCAGGTTGTGAACACCGCATGGGTCACAAGCACACAGATGCCGGATCCCATTTACGCATCTGTGACGGATCGTGTCACCCGGATTGACCTTGGAGTGATGAAGTATGTGAGCGATGGTAAACCTGGCACGAACGAGCTGATTCAGTACCAGCTTGTGTTGACCAACAACGGGCCATACACGGCCACCAGCATACAGTTGACAGAGTATTGGCCGACGAACGTGGTCTTCAGCAATGCCGTGCCAAGCCAGGGGAGTTACAGTACCGTAAATCCCACTGCACATGTGTGGTCGGTAGGCACGGTGCTTTCCGGGTCCTCGGCGACGCTTTGGCTGACAGGCCGCGTGAGCGTAGTAACCTATGGAGTCCAGATTACCAATACGGTTGTGATTACGCACCTGAACCAGGTAGACACCAATTCCGCGAACAACACGAGCGATGTCGCGGTGGTAACAGTTGTTGTGGTAACTCGATTTGAAGCCTACGAGAATGGCGGACAGGTAGTGGTGGAATGGGAAACGGCATCGGAGGTTGGTACTGCCGGCTACTATGTCTATCGGTCAGGAAAAGGCACCAACAGGCAGGTTCAGGTTAATGGTGATCTTGTGCCAGCACTTATGGGCGAGGCACAGGGAGGGTCTTACAGGATTCCTGATGTTACAGCACGGCGCGGGCTTGAATACAGCTACCAGCTGGAGGAAGTCGAGTTATTGGGGACAAGGCAAAGGTACGGGCCGTTTGACATTAAAATAGAAACACGTGGCGGTACCAACCAGGTGACAGGCGCTTTTGAGCGCGGCGTACGGATATCTCGAGAAAAACTTGACCGGGTAAAGAAAAAGAAAGCTGAGGATTTAAAAGAGAAACAAAGGATCCTCCGGGCTAAAGAAGAAGCCAGGAGGCAACTATGAGAATCAACCGCATATTCATGTTACTGCTGTGGTCAGCGGCAGTGGTGTGCCTTGGCTCAGCAGCATATGCTGCGGCTCCAGTTAACATGCGCACGGTTGAGGAAGGCGCATATTATGTCAGCGCCGTGGATATCGGGGCTGAATCCGGGATGAAAAAGGCGGATGTGATCGCCCTAATAAAAACCAGGAAACTCAGCCTTACAAACCGTGGAATTCCTGTCGCCTATTTGCCGTCAGCTGATTCCAAGGGAATATACTTCTATGGAGAAAAACTCCAGAGCATCTACTCCGACATGAACGTTTACAGCTTGAAGAAGGCGGATGGGCAGGTAATGGGCGTGCGGAAAGGTATGCCACCAGCCCCTGCAGATGGCAACGGAACCTTTACCGACACGGTGCATTTTGAACAGGACAACTGGGCCTTGACCGGCACGACTTTTGACCCCGAATCGGATTACTGGCAGTGGGACTACCTTGTGGCGGGAAACGCCACGCTTGGAACCAAGCCCTTTCCCATCGATGTCAGGGGTGTTTCCGATGGCAGTCACAGGGCAAAACTTACGATCCGGATGCTCGGTGTAACGGCAACGGGCAAACCGCTTGAACATCACGTTGTGGCTAAGCTCAACGGCACAAAGATCGGCGAGGCACAATGGGACGGTATGACCTGGAAGAATATGGAAACCGAGTTTGACCAGGGCCTGCTGACGGAGGGAAGTAATACGGTTGAATTGACGGCACTGAAGGATGCCGGTATCCCTTACAGCACGGTATACCTGGGCTCAATGGATCTGGAGTACGCCCGTAGTTACCGGGCAGTTAACGGACAGTTGCTGCTCCGCGGCGACAGCAACCCCGTGATAACAGTCAGCGGGTTCACCAATGCAGCTATAAGCGTACTGAACCTTGCCGTTACGGGGATGCCGGCGGTGCTTGAAGGAGTGACCATTGACCAGGCAAACGGTGATTACCGGGCAAGTTTTGTCCCGGCAACTCCTCAAACGCCTTACCTTGTATTCGACAGAAGCAACGGGAAGACAACGGTTTCAATGGACAAGGATGTATCGTCCGGCCTCAAAACTAAATCTAACAAATACCAGTATCTGGTGATAACGGCCAGACCGCTTGCAAATGGCGCCCAAAGGCTTGCCAGTTACCGCAACAAGCAAGGGCTCAAATCGCGGGTGGTTTTCCTGGACCAGATATATGACGAGTTCAATTACGGGATAGAGAGCCCGATGGCTATCAAGGAATTCCTGTCTTACGCACGCCGCAACTGGGCAAAACCTCCCGAGTTCGTGGTGCTGGCGGGTGATGGAACTTATGACTACAAGGATCATAGGGGATTTGGCGACTGCGTGGTGCCGGCGATAATGATAGGAACGCAAAAGGGTCTTTTCGTTTCCGACATGAAGTATGCAGACGTCAACAACGACGGTGTGCCCGAGATAGCGGTTGGACGCCTGACGGTGATGACGGACGATGAACTGCAGATGATAGTTTCCAGAATAATTGCATATGAGGCGGCGCCTTCCTCGGACTGGCAGAAAGGACGACGACAGAAAGATTTGCAAACCGTGAGTTGCCGTGATTCTGCGTGAATCGCCGTTATTTACCGCGTGGTTCCGTGATTTTTTTTTAGGCGCGGCCGGACAGAAAGATTTGCCAGTACTTGCCAGGATCCAAAAACCTACCCCGTTAAATCCTTAAGAAAACGGGATTAAAGTGCAAATTAAACCCCTTTTACTGCAACCGCTGCAGCAACCACGAAACATCGAGATCAGGGGCTTAAATCAGGCCTGAGCCGCAGATTTCGACCAGAAATCTTTTTGTGCAAGGTTTTAAGGTTATGAATGATCAGTTCCGAGCGACTGGCGGACCGGTCAACTGCCGCGACCCGGCCGTTGCCAGAGGAATAGGTTGTCTTTATCCGCTGCATCTTAAAGACCTTGAAGATCCTCCTCACTTCAGGGGTATCGTTCAGGCTTAAGATAAAGCGGCCCGTGAGCCCCGACAAGGCCTCACAAAGGCGAGGATAGTCATTATCCCCGAACGGCACCGCATAGCCGGCTGTGTGCCAATATGGCGGGTCCAAGTAATACAGGGTTTCCGGCCGGTCATAGCGCCGGATACATTCGACCGCGTCCAGGTGTTCGACCGTGACCCTTGCCAGGCGCCAGTGGACCTCCAGGAGCGTCTCTTCCAGGGTAACCAGGTTCAGCCTGGCCGGCGAGGTCGCCCCGGTGCCGAAAGTGCGGCTCACCGTCTTGCCTCCGAAGCCAGACTTTTGCAGATAGAAATATCTTACCGCCCGCTGAACATCGGTCAGGGTTTCCGGGTTCATCTTGTTCGCGAGATCGAACAGTTCCCTGGATACAATCGCGAAGCGGTAGTATCGAAGGAACTCTTCAAGATGATTTTGAATCACGCGCCAGAAGGTTACCAGTTCCCCGTCGGCATCATTTATGACTTCGACCTTTGACGGCTGCTTCCGGAAGAATACCCACGCCGCGCCACAGAATGGCTCGCAATAACAAGTGTGATCTTCGGGAATAATCTCTACGATTCTATCTGCCAGGCGACTTTTGCCGCCCAGGTAACTCAACGGACTGTTCATTAGCTGCTCCTTCCACTATCATGCCAGGCTATTTGAGGGCCGTTGTCGGCGCGTAGCCTTGGCTTGGTGCTTGATGCTGAGAACATCTTGCGGTTGGAGCAGCTTCAACTGCTCTACTTATTCGCCGGCGCTCCGTGCGCCGGCGGTCTTAGTCAATAATCCCGTCGATCTTCCTTCGTAATGCGAAGATTTCACGGCGCATTTTCTTACCTTGCTCAATCCGTTTCGAGGCCCATCCATGAACCGACGCGATAATTGCAGTCTCGGCCAAGTCCTCCCCCACGATATCGAGATATTTTTCTAGTTTGTGGACAAGGCGACTGTAATCATCTAGGCGTTTCTTGATGTCAGGCTCGTTGCCTACCCAGATGCGTTTGAAACTCAGAAGGACATAGCCTTTCCGGAGGCCTGGGAACTTCCGAAGCACGTGCGTTATCTCTACGGACAACGCGGCGCCAGTGTAGATCTTTCGCCTGGGATCCCATTCCTGAAGGAAGAGACTATCCCCGGCCTTGAAGTTGCGGTCATTCTTCCTCAGTTCCGCAGTCTTTTTGCCGGCCAGGATCGACTGGAAGTATGCCGGCCAGGTCTTGAGTTCATGGACACGACCAGGCATTAGACACTTCCTTTGTCAGCGAGTTTTCGGTTTAACTGAATCAGCAGGAGCCTCCGCTGCACCTTCGCTTCGTCGGTCAACTCTGCCGGCGCAGCATTAACCAGGATCTTCTCATGGGAACTAAGGCTTTGCTCCTCCCTGCTGCCAGGGACAGTCCACAGACCTTTCACTCCGACCCGGCCGACCAGGAAAGCAGCCTTCGCCTGGCTAATCTGTATCCCCAGGGATAAGGCCGGATTCTTTGCCCTGAATGTGCAGCCTTTCTGTTTCATTTTGTCGACAATCGCGTCCATTGTCAGCGGAGACGTACTCGCCTTTAAGACTTCAACTGCCAGCTCGACATGGGACTTCTTCTTCTCTGCGCCGTCGACCCTTTTCACTTGGATTCGCTTTTCTTTGCCAGCCTTCCTAACATATTTCCGTCTAGGCTTCGTTATCTTTACTGCGCGCGCGACCGCGCGTACCTCGGCAGGTAAAACCGTTCTTGCAAGAGTGATTATATCGTCAGCCATTTGAACGATCTTAAGTAACGCTCCTGTATTCGGGTTGCGAGCCGAATCAAATTCCGCAGCCGACATTTCCACAAGCAATCCCGTCTCTGTCGTTCCGATCTTCTTCATGAACCTGATCCTTTCTTGTTTGATTTCACCCCAGATGATTTCGTTTCATGCTGCAGCCGAGGCCGATACTGACTGCGCCCCTGGCCCGGCCGTGAAAAATATACGGCGTTGTATAGATTTCGATCCGGGAGACCTGGCGCTTCAGCGCATTGCTCCGGAACTCGTGTTTTGTCGGCCGCTTAACGTCTGATTTTCTTCTTCTCATATTTCCGCTTTCTGATTTCGTACCTTGCGATCATCCACAGACACGCCGGAATCATTCCGATCGCAAAACATATGATCTTTAAAATGATCCAGCCGAGTCGCAGAAATCTCATTGCGCTTCTCTTCCCTTCGCCATCCAGTACTCCACGTTCTGCTGCCAGACGGCCGCGTTCTTTGGGCAGTAGCGCTGCGCAAAGTCCTGCAGGTCGCCTGTATAGCGTTTCTTTATCGTCCCGGCCGCCCAGGACGCCTGGACCATGAAGGACCGCGCCGGCGAATGCTTGTAACGCCGCGCCCGATGCCCCGTCTGGTCCTGGCCGACACCGAACTCAAGACCCGGTCCGCCGTTCTCCGTCTTTCGGATCGCCGTAAGGAGGATTGTCTGATCCTGGCTCAGTCCGTATTTCCCGGCAACATGCTCGATCATCTTCGCCTCGTCGACCGGAAGTATTGAGAGAAGAATTGTGAGAAGAGAGGTCATGGTTTGATCTCAGATTGTAGATTACAGATTGCAGATTGAGACATGGCGTCCAGGCGATCCAAGTGCCACCGTGCTATTGCTCGCCAGGCCCTTTGACTTTCAGTCTTGCATTTACGCCAAGGTTTTATACGCCGTTCATCGCAGGTACCGAATCCGGCTACAGCGCCGACTGCGAACATCTCATCTACGATCCGATCAATCTCTTTCTTGGATCGTCGCTTCATTTCCCCTTCCTCTCTATTCCTGGTTTTTCACAGAGCAGCCACGTTGTAACTGTCCTTCTGCTTTCAATCTCGAATGCCAGGGTATTGTCATGTCCGAACACTTTTCTGCCAATGCTGCGCAGGGCGGCATCTTGTCCCATTGTACAACTCGCCGTTTTGCCGGCGCACCGCGCAGTATATGTTCCGTGAGAATCCGTCACCGTGCACATGTAGGCGGCAATTGCGTATTTAGGATCTGCTTGCATTTTGCTTCCTCCTCCCATGTTTGATCTTCCCCGACTTGCCGACCAGGCCGACGGATAACAGTATCCTGGCGCAGGTCGGGATCAGTGCTGCCCCGCACGAGCAGCCTTGTTTTATCTTCCTCATTTCCGCCTCGCTTTAACTGACGCGACCATTCCCGCAAGTTGATCGAACTGCTTGTCGCTCATTTCGATGACAATCAGGCCGCTCGGCAGCTCCTTCATTCCGTCCGCGATTTTACGGAACAAATCGCCCTCCGCCTGGCTCATCGCTATGATCTTCGTTCCTCCTGCCGTCTCGCCGATTCTGTTCATTCTCTGCTTCCTCCTGTTTCGGGCGTCGCAAGCAACGCCCCTACGTTTTGTGTTTTTGCTTCGAGACAACGCTTGCACCGACATCCAAGCTCGAAGAGAAAATGCTGGAGAATAAAACTCGCCTTCAGCGGTGCCGGCACGCGGATCGTGACCGGTGCCTGGCAGCCGGTGCATTGAATATGGGCGATGAAGTCGGTCATGATTTACCGCTTGTTTTTTCAGGGGATTGAGTTGATAATTCTTGGATTATGGACCCGACAACAGCCTGGATCATGTTTCTGAGTGCGCTGCTGGCATTGGTAACAGCAATTATCAAGAACGTTACTGCAATGCACCTCCACGTGTCAGAGAGAACGAAGGCCGATAGAGACGCAAGAATTCCCGCCGCTGTAAGCCAAATATCGACCCTGCACCACCACACAATCAAATTCTGGAAGTGGATTATGCTCTTCAATCTTCTGGTCTCCTGGGTCTCCCTCGCAGCATTGCTATGGCTCGCATATTCCCGTGGATCGCGGCCCGTCACTGTGCTTGATGCAGTTGCCATAGGACTGTTGTTCCTTAACATGGTCACGTTCTACCTCGTCCGTCCCTGATCTTCATGCTGCACCTCCGAGAGGAAGAAGAAGGCCCTGGCCGGAATCCTTTTCGAACTGGAAATCGCGGACCTGCTTTGTCACCTGCTGCCGCCGCTTGTCCAGGTCCCGGACCCGGCAGAGCTCCTGGATCCCATGCCGGCGGATCCTGTGCTTGAAGTGCAGCCATTCTTCCCTGGTCGCTTTGGAAACGTGTTTGAAACCCTTGTCCCCCGATATTGCAAAGCCACTGCAGAGACCAGGCTCATCGCCCACCTGTCTCAGTTGACGCTCGGTCACGTGGAAGATCTCGCAGATCTCTTTCGAAGAGACCCACTTCCCGATCGCAACCAGGTACGTCTCAATCAGCGCTTTGGTTTCTTCGCTCATGGATTCATCATCGGCAGTTTACTGATGGCCTCTTTCAGAACTCGGAAATAGAATCTCACGGCGAATATCAGCATCCGTAAGTTCGAGAATAATGGTGGCTCCTCTAGCAGGCCGCATGGAAACTCATTGAGGTCGCATTCCGGGCACTGATACGTCCCGACGAGACCGGGTTTGTTCTCGGCAGGATGAAACCTGTGAAAGGGATAAATCGGGCAGCCACATCTTCGGCAGTATCCAAGAGGAATATGTTCTGATGGTAATCGTCCGAGGATCTCAGGCAGAGACCGCATGGCGTTTCTCCTTTCGCTTGAGGTAGACGAAGACTGCCGTGTTTAACTTGAGGATCAATTCAGCCGGCAGATCCTGGACGGGCCTTTCACCAAACCCCATGTTCCGGGCGATGCCGTTGATGTAGGGCCAATCGACTCCGGCCTTTTTCATGGTCTGTTCGAGCCGCCAGAGCGCCCGGCGTTCGGCTGCAGTGGACCAGTATTCTATAGCTGCCTGGTCCCCGGCCGCCGTGGCAAAGCACAGACAGAGCGCGTCGAACTTTGCTTCATCGCGTTCAGAGATTTCCTTTGTGGAATAGATCCCAAGATTCGAAACCAGGACTTTCCGGTACCAGGCATCGAATGCCGCACGGACATTCAGATTGATCTGGTTCCGCAGGCAGTACATTCCCCAGGCCTTTGAGACCAGCGGTCTATACCTGGCATTCTGTCTTGGACTAAGCATGTCAGCCTTTCGCGTCTTCGACGGCAGCGTCGATCAGGGATTTGTTGACCTTATAGACTGCGGTATCGCCCGACTTGATGCTGCAGCCGGGGATCTTTTGTCCGTCTTCAATACGCTGTTTAATGTTGGCTTTAACCGGGGTTCGAACCACCTTGTCGATGCAGTACTTGATCAGCCTTGCTTCGTCGGTGATCTCCAGTTCGGAAACCTCCTGGAGTCCGAAACTGCCGAACTCGGTACAGATCTTCCTGGGCTTAACAAAAAGATTCTTGTGCGTTGAAATGAATGTCTTCAGGGAAAGTTCCCTTTCCTTGAGTTCATCCATTGCCTGTTGAGTTCTTTCTGCGAACCGCGCTTTTTCCTCTGCGATTCGTTTCTCCGCCCTGGCTTCTTCGATTGCCAGGTTGCAGGTTAATCTCGCAATCTCTGCCAGGACGTTCTTTGCCTCGTCGATCGATGTCACGCTAACCCTTAGATCTGCCAGTCTGTTCATTTCTTCTCTTGCCTCCGTTTGATCTGCTCCATCGTTTCCTCCGCCACTTCCAAAACCATTTCGTCAGTGAGTTCCTTCTTATCGATCTGCGCGTTCGCCCAGGCGCGCGCGAGAATGTCATCGAGCAGGCCGAAATGTCCCAGGCCCGGCCGCGTTGCCAGGTCATAGAGTTTGCGCAGGGTAGTAGCGCGCGGCTTGAAATAGCGATCGACCAGCATCCGAACATCTTCCGTGGGGATATCGTCCGGATGGATCTCCAGGACCTCGTTACACATCCGCCCCAGGAGTTGTCCGGTGTTATAGCGTGCCCTCGTTCGGAATCCATCAATCCCGGCCAAGGAGTCATAGTTTGTGGCGATGAGAACGATTCCGCGTTCCCCATTGTTGTGCAAACACACTCGGAGAAAATCGAGCATCGAGCGCATGGCCCCGTCTCCCCAGGATTCCACGAGGTGCCATTCGTCGATGATCATCAGGTCGCATCGTTCCAGCCGGTCCGTGATTCCCGCCCGGATGTCGATGATCTTCTTTTTTGTGACATCGATCTTGCATTTCCTGCCAAGTTCCCGCAGGAAAACTCCGAAACCATTGGAAGTTCCGCCCGGCTGCAGCGTCACCATGACAGTCCGTCCGCCGTTATTAAGCTCCGTATAGCGTTCAGCTGCCCGACTCTTGCCCAGCTGCTCGTGAGACTGGATGATCTGGATCCTGCGGTTATACCTGGTCTTCTCAAATATCTTCCACAGCGATGCCGCAATCTCCGTTTCAACAAAGTCCCGGCAGCCCCCGAAGATCCGTTTCTTCTCGATATCGATCCAGAACTTCTCGATACGCTGGGCGACAGCGGTCCAGTCGCCGGTGTATTTATTGTTGAACATTCCCGACAAGGCGCTTGTCGAGATACCTGTCTGTGCGGCCAGGTTTTTCAGGCCCAGTTTCTTGGCCTGCGCGTACTGCAGCAGCTTTATGAGCTGCTCCACGACGAAAGCGTCGCGTTCCGCCAGGTCGTGGCGGAGATCCTTTTCCGTTCTATCTACCAGCGGGTCCGTCTTGCTACTCATTGCGTCTTCCTCCTTGTTTTTAATTACGACTTGCGAATTGCGTTTACAGATGACAGATCACAGACTTCGACGTTCCGAGCCTGCGGCGGCGCCGGTCCAGGCGCTGGGCATTGCGGCCCACGAGCATTCCCCCGATGAATCCCAGCACTGCGAACAGCGCCAGGAAAACCAGGAAATCAACCGGTGATATTTGCATGTTAACCTCCACTTTCTGTTTTACTCATTGCTGCCGGAACCGACAAAAGGCTGCCAAGCCGGCGACTGGCATCCAGAACACTCTTCCGCCTGGCTGCCGGCCTGGTGCCCGTGGATGCCGGGCGATTGAGCCGGTCGGAATGGAAGTCGAGATTTGCGGCCTCGGCCTTCTTTTGTTCTTCCAGGTGTTTCATGGCCGCCTGCATGTTTGCGATGCGCAGGCGCAGGAAGTCATTGGACATGACAAAAGACGCCCGGTCCGGTACCGGGTTCGATGTAATATTGACCTGGTCGATCAGCAGGGCCCCTTCCTTCTGGGCCTCAAGGGCGGCGGCGATCGCCGCGCGGTACTTGTTCTTGTGCTTTTTCTCACAAGAACGTTTCTTTTCGAACTGTTCACCGTACTCACCGGGCTCGGCCTTCTCATAAAGCTCGACGTAGCGGCCCAGCTCCTGGACAAATGCCTGGTTCGGGAAGTTCGGGTCGATATAGGCTGTGACAGCATCGAACTCACGGAGTGCAGGGTCGAACCGGCCGTAAGTTTTCTTATCCAGGCGGATTCCATTCTGGGAGACCGGCACCCGCTCACCTTTGACGTGGAACATCATAAGCAGTTCCGGATCCATAACCTTGACCTGGACATCCTTCAGATGCTGCGCCATTTCGTTCGGCGTCAGGTAAACCGCCTTGCCCGTCAGGGGATCCACTTTCTGGGGCAGGCCCGAATGCGGCTTGTTATTGTGCTGCTCGATGAATGTCAGAATCATCTTGTGATATTCAGTTGCCTGCGGGATCAGCAGGAACTTGCCGTCCTTTGCAAGAAGGTCGGCTTCCTTGCGGAGTGCCTCAACTCGCGGCGGCATTGTGTGCCGTTCTTCAGATCCCACCTGACCCGGCATATTCCAGCCGAGATTATGGAGACGCCGCGCATTGCTTTCGATTGTCGGTTTGCCCTGGGGATGACCGAGCGATTCCTCGTACGCGCCTGGGAAAACTTCTCCCTGGTTCAAACTGGTTTCGGACACCTTGATTCCCAGGAGAAGCAGCAGCCACCTCAAATGCGGTCCGCAGGAAACACTGCCGCGCTCGAACTTGATCTCAATCGGAATACCGCCCTGGCTGGATGCCATTGCGCAGCCGATCAGAGTGCGGACCTGTTCGTTGCAGATCGGGGTTTCGGAAGAAACCACTGCGATCCACTGCCTGGTCGACACCCGCTGGATCGCATAAGCGTATGGCCGGAAGGTTTTGTTCTGCGAGTTGAAAGCCAGCCAGTCCATTGAAATATCGTCCAGGGTCCAAAGCTGGTTGAACGAAAGTTTCGACCAGTCAGTTTCAATATCCGGCGAAACATCCTGGCGGAACCGGGTGATTGAATGATTCATCGCCTTTGCCGCCTTGAGCGGATCCAGATTCAGGATCCAGCGCTGCCAGGTGCGGATTGAGACTGCGGGGAAATCCGGTTTCTGGGTTTTCAGATAATCCACGGCATTCTTGATATCCGATCGCGCCGTACTGTTGGCAATGGCGTAGACAGCCAGGACATCGTTCTCCTTTACCGTATCCTTTTTGATCAAGTCCCTCCGTCCGCACTTCGACCATTGAGGCGCCAGCGCCTTGATGGATTTTGTTTCCATATATAGGCGGTCCCATTCCCGGAGAGTTCGGGCCTTGAATCCGCCCACGCTGATCTGGCTTTTGTTCACCCGCTTGTGATTATTCGGCAGGCGTTCCTCGACCATCACCGAGGTTTCCCTGGGCCTGGCCGCCCAGTCCCTGCAGGTCGCCTGGGCAGCATCCTCGGCGGAGAGGGCTTTTCTCCGCTCGCGGTATTCGAGGACGGCCGTGACCCGCAGTTCCGCGATGGCAAGTTGCGCAGCGGACAGGGACTGGGGGATGTCGGTTAATGTTTGCTGGCTGTTATCTGCAGGCTGCGGGTTGTCCGGTACCGGCTTAACTTCCGTGACCTTCAGGCGGTTTGTCTTGTGCCAGGCTGCCAGTTCGGGGAATGCCAGGTGATGATAGATCTTGCAGGGCCGGCCCCGGTCCTGCAGTCGCTCCTGGATACAATTCTCCGACACCAGTTTCAGGTTCGACCGCAGTTTGCGCGGCGAACACTTCATAATCTCCAGGACTTCTTCGAACGTGTACCAATTTTCAGCAGCTTCCTGGTTCATTAAAACCCCCTTTACCTTCCATTTAAGATGAGCAGAAAAGCGCTATGCGCCGGCCCCGGTTTTCCCGGATGACCGGTTTAAGTCCGGACCGCTTGAAACGTTCCGACTCATACCTGCACCAGAGCCGAAACGGAACCGGCCCGTAAGAAGAGTTCTCGACGATATTCTGCGGATTCTCGAACTCGGTTAACTGTCTTTCCTTCCTGATTTTGCGGCACATGCGTTATTCCTCCCGTTTGAATCTGTTCCTTGAAGCGTTCTGATTTCTTCTTTCAGAAGATCACACAGCCTCAGCAGGCTATTGATTTTGTCCTGATCGATATTCCCGGCTGCGGATGTTTTCAGGTGAAACTGTTCGGCGGTGAGTTCGTCAATCGTGTATCCGAGCGCATTGGCTATCTTCCCCAGGGAAGAGATTTGCATTCTGGTTTCGGCGTGCATCATTTTATGCAGTCCCCGGCGAGACACACCGCTTGCACTCGCCAGCGCTGTCACTGTCATTCCACGATGACCCAGGATCGAAAGGATCCTGCCAGACAATTCATTCTTGGTTATGGTCATTTCCTGTTCCTCCAATTTTCGAGCCCCAGTTTCTTCCGGAGATCCGGAACCGACATCTTGAAAACCTTCGCAAGTTTCTCTTCCAGGATCGGGCAGGCCTTCCGGCCGGTAGAGTAGAAGTGGATGGATCTGCCGTTTGACTCAGTCAAACAAGCAAGGTCGGCTATCTGGAGATCGCGCTGCCTGCAAAGCGCCTTCAAACCTTTATTCTTTGGGGTTCTGCTCATCGATACTTCCTTTAAGAAGAACTCCTGCCTTTTGCCTGGCTGCAGCAGTCTTGACTGCTGCACAAATGCAGTCCTCTATTGGAATTCCGAGCAAACGACTCGACGTTTCGATCAATTCTGAGTGTTCAACCACGTACGCCAGTATTTGATCCATTTCTCTTCTCACCAGAACCTTTCCGCAGAAATTCCGACCAGTCTGCAAATTGCGAGTTGTTTTTCTTGACTCTTCTTCTTCCCGGCGATAAGCTGAGAGACAAATGATGGTGATACATTTAACCTAAGGGCCAGATATGAGATTGAGAACCCACGTTGTAATAGAGAGATTTTGCGAGCAAAAACCCTTGAAGTTATATTCGTCTTTGTCTCGATTCTCTTCATTTTGGTTAAACCTTTAACTTATTTATGCGAGCAGAATAAAGGAGCCTGCGAGCAGATGCAAGCAGAAAGTGAAAAAAAGATTACTGGCATATTCCAGCGAATCCGGGCACTAGCCAAGGAGCAGGGATTGACCGGGGTAGATTTGGCTAAAAAAGCAGATGTTTCCTATAGAACCGTCTTTGGGGTTATGCGGGAAGAACCCCATAAATTGCAGGATAGAATCCTATCAAAGTTTGCGCGGGCTTTGGAATGCAGCGAGGAATACCTTCTTACCGGTACTGGAGATAGGAATGTATTGAGAGATTCCAACCCAGACTGGAAAACCCAGAAAAAAGACTCCGACGAGCCGACTCTACTTGCTGCATTGACAAAGATTGCCCGCGAACTGAATATCTCTTTTGATTCTGTCGCTGAATGTTTCTATGAACTCGCCAAGAAATCGAAGAATGGAGAAATCAAATAGCTGCGACTTTTACGCAGAGCGAGGATAACTTATGGCCAAGAAATCTGGTTCTGGTTGTTTTGCTGTAGGCGTTCTTCTTCTTGCCTATCCGGTCTATCTGATGTTCGCAAAATATGGTTGGATTATATTCTGGATCTCGATTGCTGTAATTGTTTGCCTCTTCGTGCTGAATGCCATTACCTCGTTCCCTGTAAAATGTCCTATCTGCGGATACAGAACAAAACATCTTTCGACCGTAACAGACGATAATGGAAATGAAAGATTCGCCTGTATAAAGTGTGCTTCTGCAATTGAGCGGAAGAATAGGAAAGATGCCGTTAAACGCTTTTTCACTGAGAAATAACACCCTCCGTCTGGTTCCGATTTAAACTTCTTTTCTCGACGTAACCATTTTTGTTTTTATTCTCGCGTAAGAACGCGCTGGGTTTTATTGCGGCCCACGCGTCATTCCTCCACGGGCACTCCGGCCCACGATGGCCGGAGATGCCCACTGGTGGATCAGGGGTTTAAGAAAGGCGCGAGAGTAGACGATGACAATCACGCAGGATAGAGCGAAAGATCCAGGGGCTTCCGCAGAATACAGCCACGTTGAATGCCGTCAGCGCAATCTCAAGCCGTCCCGGCTGTGTGGTTCCCGCCAAAAACAAACCGATTCCAAGACCGGAGGTCAACATTAAAAGTCCAATCCAGGATCTTGTTGAGCGGATGATCTTCATGATCTCATTTCTGATTTCTGTTGTCGGCAACATGCTTATCGCGCTGAGGTCGTTCGAAGAACCAATAAAAAACTTTATCAGCAGTATCAATGCCGTGATTCCTGACGTGATCTCCTGGATCGTCATAATTGCCTCCCTTGTGTGCATGTATTATTCGCAAGTTTTCCAGATCACACGGCGAAATTCAACCCTTAACCAGGAGCCCCGACATGAGTGATAAAATACTGTTCTGCTGGTCGGGAGGCGGTTTGCCAGGGCTGGATATCCACGCGGGGATCTGGCGGGCGCTCAGTGAGCACGGAATAAGCGCGACGGCAAATGCCGGCACAAGCGCCGGCGCCATCATGGGCGCTTTGAATTCCACCGGCATGCGCTGCGAAGTGATGGAAGCTCTCATTCGCGGTCTCTCTGATGGCGATGTAAAACGCGAACGGCTGCTCTGGAAACTCCGGATCTTCTGGATAAGTTATTTTCTCGAACACGAACCGATACGCCGGCTGCTCAGGGAAATCCTGCCGCTCGATTTCACGGACCTAAAGAAGCCACTGAGCGTCTTTGTCACCGACGAGATCACAGCCACTGCCAGGGAAATCAAGGACACAAAGACGTTCCCCTCTTTGCCGGAGGCTGTGCTGGCGTCGATGTCAATCATGGGAGTCTTTCCGCCGGTCGGCAATTATTCCGATGGCGGCACCACGGAGAATCTGCCGCTTCCGGAGAACTGGCAGAAGTTCGACGAAGTATATCTCCTCATCGCGAAACGGCCGCTCAAGTACAGCAAACGGACCGGCATTCTCACCCGTACACTTTTCAATGCCGATATTCTCCTGGAGGCCCAGGTCAGCGATACGATCTACTATGCAAAAGCAAATCACCCGCACGTGTACGTCATCCGGCCCCCGGTCGAAGCGCCGGGCGGCTCGCTGCATTTCGACCACGATCTGATCATCCAGGCATACGAATACACCAGGACATATTTGACGGCATTGAAAAACCTGAAGGTGCTTCATGGCTGATAACGAACACGAACTCGCAGTGGATATCCTGAGCCAGCAGATCCTCACCTGGTACAAACAGGCAGGCGAGTTCGACGCCAGCAATTATCCTGACAGGGTCAAACGCGCCGCCGATTGTCGCGCCAAGGCCCGCGAAGTCGAGAAGTCGATTCAATTTCTGCTCGATCCGAAACAACCGAAAGGAGATCCGTCATGAAGAGATTGCCGAATGCCGATTGCCGAATGCCGATTGTCAGAAAGACTTTGTGCCTTTGTGCCTCTGTGGCTTTATGCCTCGTCTTTTCTGGCTGCTGCAGCACGTACATGGTGAGCCAGCACAACAACCGTGTCGAGAATTCCCGGCTCTTGAGGATCCAGGCCAGCAACAACGGCGTGGCACTCGGGGTTGATCTCATCAACCTGGATGTAAAGGGTTACTTCGCGGCATGGAAAGAGGATCCCTGGGGCATGGCAGCGGCAACGGTAGGCGATGCGGCCATCGCTTTCGGCGGTTACAAACTTTATGAGGCAGCGAAGGACGATTCCTCATCGTCCTCCTCCGCGACGACTCCGACGATCCAGAGTAACGGCGGCGATGTGTACGTCATCCAGGGCAATGGAAATTCAATCGAGCGTACGCGCAGCCAGGAGGCTCAATGAGAACCAAAGTTGTCCGCAAATATGGCTGGCTGCCTGATGTGCCCGATCATCGCGACCTTTATTTCCTCCCGCCTGTAATCGACCTGCCGGAATCCGTGGATCTTTCCACGCCTGCGGTCCCTGTCTTCGACCAGCTGGCGCTCGGCAGCTGCACTGCACAGGCCATTGCCTCGGCGCACATGTTCGAACAGGTCAGGCAGAAGAACCGGGAACAGTTCATCCCGTCCAGGCTTTTTATTTATTACAACGAACGCGTTCTGGAAGGCACCGTGCCGGTTGATGCCGGCGCGTATATCCGGGACGGGATCAAGGTTGTCGCGAAGCTTGGAGTGCCCCCGGAAACGGAATGGAAATATGACATTTCCAAGTTCGCCAGGAGACCGCCGGCAAGTTGTTACCTGCACGCGCAGAATCACCAGGCGCTGAAATACGAACGCGTGCCGCAGACCCTTCCGGTCCTGCAGGCCTGTCTCGCGTCAGGCCATCCGGTGATATTCGGTTTTTCTGTCTACGAAAGTTTTGAAAGCGCCGCTGTTGCCAAAACGGGAATGGTGCCGATGCCCCTCAAGGGCGAGCGCCTGCTCGGCGGACATGCGGTGAAGCTTGTCGGTTACAAGACCAAGCAAAGACTCTGGAAGGTCAAAAACTCGTGGAAGGAGACCTGGGGTGACAAGGGTTATTTCTGGATGCCCTTTGATTATCTCCTCACTCCGAATCTCAGCGACGACTTCTGGAAAATAACACTGGTGGAGTAAAAATGGATTACATGGGCATTCTTGTCGGTGCAGTTGTTCAGTGCGGGGTCGGCTCCCTGTTTTACCTGGCCGTGCAGCGAAACATGGAGAAGGTGGATCGTTTGCAGCAGCAACTCGAAAAGATTGAACACGATCGAATCGAGAAACTTGAAAGTGATATGGCCGGACATGAGAAAGAAGCCGGCGACAAACGCAAGAAGATCTACGAAGAGATCGTCAATATCCGCACCCACTTCGTCCACGTCAAGACCTGCGAGAAGCTGCACCAGGCCCTTGTGAACCAGTTCGAGAAGTTTTCCGGCGCCGTGATTGACCTGGCCAAGGTCCAGGAGAAGACAGCGCAGCTGGCAGCCAGGCTGGAACAGATCGCGGAACAGACCGTGGCGCTGGGCCAGGATCTGGCAAAGATGGAGGGCCGCCATGAATCCCGTTGAGAGACAGGCCCAGAGGGAAACCGACAGTGACATTCTTGCCTACGTGCGCGAGATGCAGCAGCACGCCAGGGTGCTGCCGGAAAGCATTCACGGATTTCTCACCAACGCGAGAAGGCGGAAGGTAACTTCGGCGGCGGTCCTGGACCGGCTCACCTATCTGACTTCCGCCGGCTTTTTGAAACTCGAAAAGGAATGGGAGGGCGGAGAGATCCAGCACTATACGATCACCGCCCTGGGCATGGACCTGCTTGACGGGGAGATCCCGCCGCCGAACTGGAAGCCATGAAAAAGTATTCAAACACACAAAGGGAAATCGGGAACGCCGGGCAGGAGCGCTCAGTGTCTGATCAACACCGGCCCGGCGTTCTCAAAAACTCATGAGCAGCATTCTCACAAAGCTGAATGATGAAGATCTCGATGCCGTGAGGCATATGATCCGGAAGGATGCGCTCAGCGATTTGGAGATTTGGAAGGAAGCGGAGAAAAGACTGGGCACAAAGGCACAAAGTTCCAAAGCCGCGAAGTTGCCGAAGACGGAGGCGGCCCAGGTGATGGTGATCAATCGCTACCGGAAGTCCGGCGAATACAAGCGCTGGCTGAAAGCCTGGGAGAGCCGGGATCTCGATTTGAAGAAGGCTATAGCCCTCCAGAAACAGCGGTTTGAACTGCTTTCTAACCTGGTTAAAGACCCGTCTGCAGACGGCATGGAAACGCTGTCAAAAAGTCTGCAGGCCCGGCTGCTCACCCTGGCTGCTGAATCGAGCGACGAGGAACTTGTCGAAGGCGCGGCAAAGAACGGCTGGATCAAGAATGTGATCCGCGTCATCCAGGAACAGGCAAAAATCGAGAAACGGACAGCCGGAGAGAAGGCTGTTGAAGTCTGCCGCGACAAGGACCTGAGCGAAGAAGACCGTGAAAGGCGAATGAAAGAAATCTTTGGAATGGCATGAAAACGATCTGGAAGACACCTTATCGAAAATCGGATCCAAGATCGCTGCTGTTGAAGTACCAGCACGATCTGCGGAAGTCCGTCCTGGATGACCAGGTGCGGTTTTCTTTTGCGCTGTGGTGCCGGCAGTCCGGCAAGGATTTCACGGGCGCAGAGATCGCCGTGGAAGACTGCACCAGGAACAAGAAGGTCAACTGGTCCACTGTTGCCCCTTCTGAAAGGCAGTCGCTGGAAACAATCGACAAGGCGAAAGAATTTGCCGAAGCATTCAAACTTGTCATCGAAGACTACCAGGAACACAAGGAGAGCATCCATCCGGAGAGCATAATCCGGAGCGCCGACATTCTTTTCGGTAACGGTTCTCGCTTCAGGGCATTGCCTGGCAAGCCGGCAACTGTTCGCGGAATCTCATCCAATGTGATCTTCACTGAGTTCGGATTCCTGGAAGATGCAGCTGCCGTGTGGCGCGCAGCATATCCTTCCATCACAAACCCGCTGCGCGGTGGTCTCAAGCGGGTGCTCATCATAACCACACCGAACGGCAAGGGAAACAAGGCTTATGAATTGTGGTGCAAGACGCCGCTTGGAGCAAAAGAAGAAGGCGTCACACTGGATCCTGACAAGAAAATCCGCTGGGTTGGCAGCAAGGTCACGATCCACGATGCAATCGAGATGGGCCTGCCGCTTGACATTGAAGAACTCCGCGAGGGTATGAACGACCCGGAAGGTTTCGCGCAGGAATACGAATGCAAATTCCTGGACGGATCCAATGTGCTCCTTCCCTACGATCTCATTGCAAAGGCAGAAAGCGCCGAGGCAAGTGAAGTCTGCGACGACTGGACCGGTCTGAAATCAAAAAAGATTTATCTCGGCATCGACTTTGGCCGGCAGCACGATCCGACTGTCTGCTGGGCTGATGAGCGGGTTGGTGACGTTTTGTGGACACGCGAGGTCCTTGTTCTTCAAAGCATGGATTCTGTTGACCAGTTCGAAATCCTGAAGCCACGTATTGAGGCGGCTGAGAGAGTTTGTTTCGATTACACCGGTCCCGGCGTCGGCCTTGGTGACTACCTGGCAAAAACCTACGGCGAGTGGAACCCTGGGAAACACCTTTTCGGAAAGATTGAACTCTGCACTTTCACCGTGGCTCTCAAGCGGGATATTTTCCCGAAGTTCCGCCGGTCTTTCGAAAGTCCGACGAAACTCAGAATACCAATCAGCAGGGTCGTGCGCGAGGACCTGCACGCAATGCAACAGGTGATTCATAACGGTCAGTACGATTACTGGGCCCCGCGCACGCGCGAGGGTCACAGTGACAGGTGTACTGCCGGCGCTCTGGCAAACCGGGCTGCCGGTGACGAGAGCGGTAACTGCGGAATCTGGATTGTTTAAACGGAGATTTTAATGGGAATAAAAACACTATTAAAAAATCTGAAGACGCTGTCACGGTCCACGGTGCCGGGCAGCGAAGACCGGTTCTGGCAGAATGTAATCGGCGATCAGGGAGTCAGCGGAAGGCTGAACATACCCGGCATTGCCAGGCCGGCCGAAAGCGTGCTTATGGTTTACGGCTGCCTGATCACGAGGCGTGAGGCAATCGGATCGGTGCCGCTCAGGATGAGTGATTCAAACGACAATCTCGTCGAGGCAGGTCCATTCTTCGACCTTCTTTCCAGACCAAGGCCGGGCCTCACCTGGGGCCAGTATGTCCGCCAGCTCGAAACCTATTTGACGCTTTACGACCGCATTTATATCGCCAAGGTCGGGGAACCTGGCAGAGAACCGGATGAACTGGTTCCGCTTTCTCCCCTTTTCATGACACCGGAAATCGGCGTTCACGTTCCAACCGGGACCCCGGTTGTGATGAAGTGGCATTACCTGGATCCTGTCACCGGCGTCCAGAAAGACTATCTTCCGGAAGACCTGATAATTCACCAGGGCTTTAATCCTCACGCGCCGCTTGCGTCGCTCGATCCGATGAACATTCTCAAGCGCACAATGCAGGCCGAGATCGCAGCCAGGGAACAGAATCTTGCCCTCTTCGCAAATGGAGCCAAGCCGCAGATCGTCTGGGAAAGCGAACACAACGTCACAAAAGAACAGGCGACCGAAGCGATGGAAACCCTCAACTCGCGGCTGAGGGGAATCAATAACTCGCACAAATCCATAGTGGCCTGGGGCGGACTCAAGGCGAAGGAACTGGGACTGACGCCGGCTGAAATGGAGTACATCAACGGACTGAAATTCCTGCGCAGTGATTATTACATTGTCCTGCGCGTGAAGCCGGCAATGGTCGGCGAGATGATGCCCACCGGGCTCGGCCAGGGCAATGAAAGCACCGATGCGCAGAAGGTGCAGTGGTGGGAAGAGGTCGGTTTCTCGGAACTCGCACTGATTGCCCAGCTTCACCAGATTGCACTGGCGCCGTTATTCAAGAATGTAACCGGCAACCGGAAAATGTCGCGCAGGGAAATAATCAGGCGGAACGATTTCTTTTCCAGGGCAACGTCGAAGCAAAGCGGAAATATTTTCCTGTGGTTTGACGAGAATGCGATTCCCGCGCTCGTACGCGCGCGGCTCGCCCGCGCGGATCAGTTCGCAAAATTCATTGCTGCAGGTTACCGCCCTGACGACATCAATGACTATCTTGATCTCGGCCTGCCGCAACATCCCGACAACCTCGGCCGCGTGCCTTTCTCCCAGAGCGCGATCGGCCCGGACGCGCCAGCAGCGCCGGAACCGGCCGCCCAGGATGGCAAGAGCCGTTCTCTCAAACTCCTGGATGACCTCAGCGGCGCGATCCACGAAGTTGCCCGTGCCGAGACTGCGAAATACCAGACCATCAAGAAGACATTCGACCGCTTTGTCGCAACCAGGGAGAAGGCAGCAGCAAAACGCTGGAGCCGGTTCTTCCTGGAACAGCGTGAGCGCGTACTGATGAAGGCCGGCAAAATGCGGATACAGAGAAGCGAAGCAGAACGCGCGAATGCCGACGAGCTGCTCAAGCAGATTTTCCCGAAGAACGATGAGAACGGGTACCTCGTTGCCAGGCTTGCTCCACTGTGGGCCGAGAACCTCAAGGACGGCTGGTCCTTCTTCAACGAAGAAACCGCGACCGCAGAGAAAGCAAATCCTTTTGAGGTGAGCGATCCGCACATTGTTGCGGCGTTAAAGGAACGGGAGATCCAGGGACTGAAAGTGAATGACACAACCGAGGATAAACTCCGCGACATCCTGGCGAAGGGCATCGAGGACGGTCTCTCAACAGCGCAGATCGGCGACAACATTGCCGAGTATTACAGCACGCAATGTGTGGGCGAAGAAGCCTTCAGGCCGGCAACGGCTGCCAGGACGCAGGTTTCAGGCCTGGTGAACGAAGGCCGCATGCTCGCTGCAAACGAAGTCGGCGGATTGTTGAAAGGCTGGCTGCATGGAGGATCAAAAGAACCCAGGGCGGAACATATACAGGCGCAGGAAACATATCTCGCGTCGCCGATTCCCCTCGATCAGCCATTTATTGTTGCAGGTTACGAATGCGACGCACCCGGTTCGACCGAGCTGCCAGTCGAGGAAGTGGCGAACTGCAGCTGCATGGTCGTTTTTTCGAAAGGATGAAAGGATAAATATGAACAAGGAAATTACAATCGTTAGGGCCGGGAACTCCGTGCCGGATGTTGATCTTGAAAACAGGATCCTGCGCAATGCAGTGGTGTCGACAGATTCCCTGGCCAGCGACGGCTGGATACTCCTGCCGCGCGGAATCGTTTTTGACAAGTACATGACGAACCCGGTTGTCCTGGCAAGGCACGGTTATGCCGACACAGCAGATCCGCTGACTGTTGCAAAGACACTCAATCTCGTTCCTTCCGACCCCGCGCTTACGGCGGAGGTCCAGTTTGCGGACACGGAGCGCGGCCGTGATTATGCCTATCTCTACGGCATCAATCCCAAGAAGGAAGTCTACATGCGCGGCTGGTCCATTCGCGGGCCGGTGCTCGAAGAAGCAGGCTGGACCTGGGACGAGGCGAAAGCCCATCTCGGCAGCAGGTGGGACGAAAACATGGCCGCGCAGCTCAAGCGCTGGAATACGATGGTTTATGTCGGCCTCAAAACAGTCCTGCAGGAATTCTCCTGCGTGGAATTGCCGGCCGACCGCGACGCTCTTACACGCGCCGACAAGGACGGCGTGAAGACAGCCGGAATGCTGATTGCCAGGATGGATTTGTCGGCAGCTGAATCGCAGATCGCGGACCTCAAACTGCAGATTGCGAACCTGAAGAAGTCGACGGAAGAAGAATTTCTGAGGATGGAACTTGCCTCACTCGTGAAACAGGCACAGGCCCTTGGCAGCGACGGTGCGGCTGCGGCAGCCAGGGGCGACACAGCCGAACTGTTGCGCGAACTCGGGGCGCTTATGGGAATGATCAAACGCAATTAGAAGCCGGAAAACGGCAGAAAGAAGAGAAAGCTATGGATCCGAAAATAAAAGAAGCACTGGACGCACTGAGGGCGGAACTTGGCAAGAACGCCGAAGCGATTGCCCGCGTTGATGCAATCGAGAAGTCCGCCAAGGAAACCGGCGCAAAGCTGGAGACCTTCCGCGCCGAGATCGACAAGATCAAGGAAGAGAACAAGACCCGCGAGGAGACAATCAAGGACCTGCAGCAGAAGGCGAGGACCGAGACTCTCCGCCACGATCCGATCAAGAACCGCACCGAGGCGTTCAGGATGCTCGGCATGATCGGGCGCCAGCTTATTGCCAGGGCAAAGAACATGGCGATACCCGCAGAGTTTGCGGACGAGGCCAAACTGGTGAGCGATTACCAGGCGCAGCGCGCAAGTCTTTCCGCAACTGCCGCCTCCGGCAGCTACCTGGTGCCGACGATCACCGAGAGTGAACTCATCGACACGCTGGAAGAGGTGAGCGATCTCCTCAGCCGCGTCGACTTCATTCCCGGCCTTCCGGCCGCCGGAACGATCACGATCCCCACGCTCGTGACAAGGCCCACGCTGCAGTTCGCGCGGGCAACCGTGGACACGAAGATGACGGCCAGTGACCCGGCATTTTCGTACATGACAGTATCGCCTGCGGAAGCGTACGTCATATTCGGCGTCGACAACAAGCTGCTCACAATGTCGGCGATTGCGCTCGGCAGCCTGCTCAACGCCCTGCTGCGCGATTCGGTCATTGAAGGTATCTGCAACGCGCTGGTAAACGGCGACGGCACAGCGAGCTACAACTCGATCACGGGCATCCTGAAGGAAGCGACCTATGTGACGAGTCTGGCATCCGGCAAGAATGCGTTTGGCGATCTCGGAAAGGCCAACCTCACGGCCGTGAAGTCTGAGGTGCTCAAGCGCGGTCGGGCGAAGGGATCGTTCCTGATGTCCAACGACATCCTCGGAGTCATCGAGGATCTGGACCGCACCGGCAAGGTCCCCGTAGTCACCTACGGACAGGACGGCCAGCCGAGGATCCTGCAGAACCCCGTAGTGATCGACGAAGGAATGCCCGATCTCATCGACAGCGCGGCAGCGACCGGCATCCTGGGATTCGGCGACCTGGCAGCGTACCTGGTGGGCCTTGTTGGAGGCATCCAGATCGCGTCCAGCACAGACGCAAGGTTCGAGTACAACCAGACCTGCTTCAGGGGCCTGGTGAACATGGACATCAAACGTAAACCCGTAAACATATTCCGCCTGCTCAAGACAGCAGCGGCCTAGTCCCGAAGCCGGGAGAATGGAGGAGATAACAGGCGGGAGGTCCGGAGAAACGGGCCTCCCACGGAAAAGCGCAATAAGAAACAGTAACAACGGAGACAACATAAAATGAAGAGAGTGATTGGAATATTGGCAGTTCTGGTTTTGGCAGCCGGGATTGTCCAGGCGCAGGAAACGAAGTATTCAACCAGCACAACAGCAGTCTCGCCGGCCGTGACCTTTGCGGCACAGAACGGCAGACAGGCAGTGGTTATGCTGAACACCAGTTGTGACAAGACGCTCGGCGCTGTCACGATATACGCGAAGGATTCGAAGTATATCCCTACCGCGAACGCCACCAACGGCGCAACGGTGATCCTGATCACCAACACCGGAGGAGCGGTGACAACGAACGACGTGGTGGTTTATCAGCACGCCAACGGTACCGTGGACCAGACAACGATTGCTTCCTGCACGACAACGAGCGTGACGCTCACCGCAGGAATAACAGTTGCCGGAGCCACCGGGGACCGTCTCTATAAGCTGGCAACAAAGAACAAGATCACAGTTGCCGACAACACGGCTGCAGCCGGAACAAACAAGCTGGCGACCTTCAGCGGAAAGATATTCTGCGCGCCGGGCGACAGTCCGATTCACGTGACAATGGACAGCAGCACCAATAGTTGCCTGTCTGTAACAGTGGAATAATTCCCCTGGCAAGGGGTTCAATCTGGGCCGTCCCGGCAACTCCGGGCGGCCTGATGGAAGGATGAAATGAAAAAGATTCTTTTTGCAGCAGGCCTGGCGGTGATCGTCGGAGCCGGTTTTCTTGTCGGGCAGCCGGTTAATGTTGCTGATGACGGATCAGTGACTCTCCTGGGCGTGCGAATCGCGACCATTGAGAGCCTCACCAACGCTTACGCCAAGGCGGTTTCGGACGCAGTAAGCGCAACGAACAGCATCGTGATAATCCAGGGGCGAACCAATGCCTACGAGAAGGCAGCCACCGATGGTGTGGACGCAACGAACCGCGTTACCGCACTTGAGGGCGGACAGACAATTATCCTGACAAATGTTGTCTGGGACGGCGGCGCAACGACCGGGAACCTCACGTTCGTAAGCGGGACCTTGAGGTAAGAAATGCTCTACATCGCGACACTGGCAGACATGAAGGAAGAACTGGGGATCAAGGATTCTCAGGATGACAACCTCCTGACAAACCTCCTTGAAGGGCTCCAGGGCCGGATCGACGATTTCCTGGAGAGAACTCTTCTTCGCGGCGAGAATGTTTCGGAAACTCTCGACGGCGGCGTTCTCTCCCTGGCATTGCGGCGCTATCCGCTGGAAACTGTGTCGCAGATCTTCATCGACGAATACCAGGTTTTCGGGACCGACACGCTCCTGGATACCGATGACTACCGGATAAACTACAGTCGCGGCCGGATCGTTTACCAGTCGGGATCCTCGGAATGGCCGGAGGGTTTCCAGAATATCAAGGTTGTCTACACGGGCGGTTATGTGGCGATCGAGGAAGATGCGCAGGAAGGCCAGGCAGCGCTGCCAGAGTCGATCAAGCGGGCTTTCAAAATGCAGGCTTCGTTTGAATGGAGAAACCGCAGGAACATGGGCCAGCAGAGTGTTTCCGGCAATGGCGTGAATATCCAGCTGGCCCCGGCGAAACTGCTGCCCGAAGTGCAGGATGCGCTGTGGTCATACAAGAGGCTTTAAACGGATTTTAAACATGCAGTTAAACACAGGAAAAGGAGATTCAAAATGAAGAGAGCGATGGTTGTTATAGCGGCAGTTTATGCAGTGATATTCGGGCTGGCAAAAGCCCAGGACCTGGTCGAGCCGGCAAGTTGCACGTTCACCAATTTCCGGGGCGAAGCCGAGACCTACGTTTCGGGGACCTACTTTTTCAGCGGGTCAACACTTCGATTCACGAACTGTGTCGTCTATGCCGGCACTGATACGAACAGCGCAGTGCAGGGCCTGAGCGGGGTTACCTGCCAGGTGAAGATCGGGACATCAACCTCGAACATTGCTTATACGGCAACGGTGACATCCACGAACCTCGGCAAGTGGGCCTGTGATGTGCTGATTCCTACGAACATGACCTCGACACTCTATATGCAGCTGAAACTCACGGATGCGTACACAAACAGTTACATCTATCCGTGGAAAATGATCAACGTCAAGTCATCACTGTAAGGGGATAATGATCCAGATTGATTCCAACGTCAGGGAAGTACTGGAAAAGTTCCACAGGCTGCCAGGCAGGACGCAGGAGGCAGTCAAGCGCGGACTCGGCCGGGCTCTCATTCTCGTCGAGGAGAGAGTAAGGACCCAGACAGGAATCAAATGGCAGCGCGCCAATTCCGGCTTGAAGGGCAGGCTCACAAGCCACGTCGAAACAGTGAGCGATTCCAGGGGTATCATGGATGTCGACGGCGTGATCGGTTTCCGGAAGACGAAGAACTTCCCGTACGAACTTTCGCAGGAATTCGGCGCCAAGGCGAAACCCGGCAAGGCAATGGTGATACCGCTCAGTGACCAGGCCAAGAAACTCAGCCAGCGCGGCATGGGGCCCAGGGATTTTCCAACACCGCTATTCATGCCCAGGGGCAGAAAGGGCAGAGTCTTAATGGGCGTAAGCGGAAGCAAAAAGATGCCTCTTCTGATTGCGCATTACCTCCTGGTGAAGAGTATTCCGCCCCGGTTGAACTTCCGCAGCACTATCGAAAAGAGCGGAAAAGTTATCAGCGAGGAAGTTGCCGAGGAACTCGGGAGGGTGCAACCTTGAAAAGCCTGCGGCGCACCATCATTGAGAAAATACGGGACCGCATCGATAAGAAATTCGGGGTCGGTAAAACCGTGAAGCAGATCTTCCGGGATGTGGTTCACGGACCATTGACCAGGGCGGATGTTTACAGCCGCTGTGTTGTTGAAGATGCCGGCCAGTCCAGGGAGAAGCCAATCGACAACGAATCAGGCGACAGGATCCTCAAGCTGCGGCTGTATCTGCAATGTGCCGCCGACTGGGAAAAGACAGAAGAAGCAGGAGACTGGACAGATAATGTCGAGTTGATCATTGGCGACCTGCAGAACTATTCCGAAGACGGCTGCGGCATACTTTTCTGCGACTACATATCCGATGAGCCGTTCGACGTGGTTTACACAAACGGCGCAACCGAGGCCGTCTGGGTTGTTGATATCGAGGTTCATTATTTCCTGGAGGAAACATCGTTTTGAAAAGGATTTCAAAGACAAACCCGGCTTCGTCAGGCAACTACGCTGTGGCGAGTGCGGGGCAACACGCAAGGAGGTGAAGTAACATGGCAAACAGAATCAGAAGAGCAACAATGACGGTGGGCGGAGTGGCGGTTACTGGAGTGAGGGATTTCAAGTATACCGACAAGTCCGAGTACAACCGTGACCGCGCCGATGACGAGGCAGTGGGCGATGAAGTGCGAATGAGCGAAGGCCCGTTCGACATTTCGTTTGAACTCCTGGCCCCGGACGTTTCGGTGCTGAGCGGCTACGTCGCGACGATGGTGGTGGTCGGGAAGGTCATTACCAGGAGCGCCGGATCTGAAAGTTCGGCGAACAAGACGTTCACATTCTCCCAGGGACATTTCAACGTCGGAGCAGACGTTCCCACGGAGAACCCCGGCAGGATCCCTGTAACGGGCGAGTTCAAAACGCTGGTAATAACTTAAGGGAGAAGCCAGCAGTCAGAAGTTAGAATATAGAAAAGGAGGTAGAAGATGGGAAAGGCATTCAAGTGCGATATGACCGGGCAGCTGCAGGATGGTGAGGGAATCACCTCCGTGGATGTGAAGGTCAGCGAAACCCTGGTTCTCAGGGTGACGCCGTTTGCCGTGCTCGACAAACAGCGCATGGTACAGGGGACGATCTCGAAGGAATCGGCCGCGAAGATCGAGGCTGCCATCAGTGAACTGAAAGGCAAAAAATGATCGGCATCCCTTACAGGATCGTTCGGTTCGGTGAAGCCGGGCCGGTGGACAAGGTGTTTTACCTGGCCACCCGCCGGTTCGGCGAAGCCGGGACCGCCATGAAGAAGGCCAAGCGCGAGTATTACCGGGCTGAATATGCCACAGCGCGCAGCGCCCAGAAACTGGCGTCTGTTGAGGATGATATCAGGAATCTCGGTTCCGACGAGTTCAAGCGTCGCGATGAACTGATCGAAAAACGTGACGCGCTCATGGAAGCCATCCGGGAACACGGCGATGAGGCAACTGAGGCTGCAGAGAAACTGGTTGTGCTTTCGCTGACAGAAAACTACGGAAGGGAAAATGCCGAGATGATGGCCGACCAGCTCACGGACCGTGATCTGCGCGGCTGCGTTTCGACCATCGAACTTGGAGATCAGCCAAAGGATTTTTTTCCATCAGACGAAGCGCGGCAAAGACAGACTATTATTACGCCGTCCGCCGCTTCGCCTGGAGAAAACTCCTGAGCCACGGATTCTCGGCAAGACAAATTGCCGCAGGCGACGTGGGTGTTGACGAGGCATTCCTGGTTGATGCCGATCCGGAACGGCTGCTTGACAAGATGCAGAGCGCGGCGGAGCGCCTCCAGGAAGAACACGGAATGTCAGGGGAGTATCTCAAGGAAGACGAAGACTGGGATTAAAGGCAGAGACGGGGAATTAAACTATGGCCGGCAAAGATATGGATTTGATGATGCGGATCAGGGCGCGCGGAGACGAAGCGCTTAAGACGGTCCACGCCATCACGATGTCAATCGGCCGCATGGTCGACGCCTCGAAGAAACTTGCCAGTGCCGCCGGCGGATCGTTCAGCTTTCTCGGCCGTGCGCTAGGGTTTGTCCTGTCACCTTTGAAGACCATCGCCGCCGTGGGCGGAGGTGTTGTAGCGATTTTTGCCGGGCTTACGACGAAGGCAATAATGGCGGCCGCCAGCGAGGAGAAACTGGCAGGCAGGTTCACCATGCTCTATGGCTCGGCCGACAAGGCAAAGAAAAAGATGGCGGAACTTGAAAATCTGGCCCTGGGCAGTTCTTTCTCAAAAGATGATTTGGCTGAAGCGGCGATCTCCCTGGAGCACGTGGGCCTGGGCGGTGCGCAGAACCTGAAGATCCTGGGCGCTGCAGCGAAGGTTGCGAACAAGTCTGTTTCTGAACTTGCAATGGATATCACTGCCCTTCGGTCACGTTCGATGAAACAGATGGGCATAACGATGGACCAGAAAGACGGCAACCGTTTTGTTTTCTCCTGGCAGGATAAAATGGGACAGGTGCGGAAGGTGACGGCAAAGGGCGCAGCTGCAGCCAGGCAGGATCTGCTCAAAATCCTCAATAGTCAATATGGCAGCGACATAACTCCCAAGGGGCTCACCGGAATGATCCAGCGCCTCAAGAACCAGATTGAATCGGGGTTCGAGAGATTCGGCGCACCCCTCCTTGCGCACGCAGAACACTTTGTGAAAATTATTACCGAGAAACTCGGTGCATTTATTACCAGCGGAAAACTCGAACAATGGGGCGAAGTTGTCGCTGAGAAATTGCAGAACGCTTTTGTCTTCGGGAAGTCGGTATTCGAATATGCGAAGGGCCTACTTGAGTCACTAAAGAATCAGGATCCAGGAAAATGGGCAGACGCAATAAAAACAGTTATAGCCAGCGCAGCAGAAATTCTCGCAATGGGCTTCATTACATATTTGAGCGCAGCTGGCAGCGTTTTCTCCGGAATTGGAAAGATCATTGCTGGTGCCTTCATCGAGAGTGTGATGGGTCTGGATCTCTTAGGCATGGGTCCTATTAGAAATCGAGCGGCAAGAGCAGCTATAGATGAAGCCGACGACGCGACAGCTTCCAAGGTTGCCCACGAATTGAATCCTGTATTGGGAGATGCTGATCCTAAAACGTGGTTGCGCCATAGAGTCGAATTGAACGCTAAAACCGATCTCAATCATGATGAGACGGCTAAAATCGCCAGTATGAATCGAGGAGCAATGATCTTGTCGGGACTTACCGATATGACCGAAGAGGTAAAGAAAAAAGCTACCACCTTTGCATCATACGTGGATCAGAAATTAGAATCCACGAACCGAGAGCTCATCAAGATATCGGGATATGACACAACGAAGAAACCGTCTTTCGAAGAAATAAAATCGAAGAATCAGTCTGCCTACGAGAACGAGATGGATCCTTATGTAACAAAGGACCTCGTGAGGGCAGTGAGGATGGAGAGGCGATCTTACAGGGAAGGCAACAGGCTGGGAACCAGGCTGGAAGAGACTGGTGACGTTAGGCAGACAATCGCTGAACCAGGACAATTCAAGCCGGGCATGCGCAACGTGAACGGCACGATTTTCAACTACCATATCGGGACAGTCACAGTGAGGGCTTCGAAAGAGGAACAGCTCTCGGAAGAATTGAAGAAGTCAGCCGGTATTCCGCAGCTGGCTGCAGCAGGGACTTGAGGAATCTAATGTCTTTTCTGGAAAGAAAATACAGTTTGAGTCGTGATGCCAATGGCCTGGCGATCATTGATATCACCGGGCGCTGTACCGAGAACGAGATTGCAAACGTCGAATCGAACTGCACCAGGCGATACGAAATGGTTACCCTGCCGAACGTCTCCGGCGCTGTCCTGAAATCGATGGACGGTACCCGGCCGCTTATTACGGAGATCCAGCCGTCGACATTCGGCGGAAGGGTCTACCGCTGCGTGAAGGTCGACGGCACCGTGAACCCCTTTGCCTATAAACAGAAACAGGGGCCTTATGCCGGCAAGTTTATTGTCCATTTCATGATGCGTTACCAGGAAGTGGGAGGTGTTGCTTGAATACATTTCTCCCCTCCAAGACTGAGATTGTTCTCGCGGGAAAGGTAGTCAATTATTTCCCCTATTACCCGGTGATCCACAAAATGGAGATCCACGCCGGCGCGACGATCGGGTCGGCAATCATTTCCTTCCCCACGCACTATGCGAGCGACTGCACCCCTGAAATGGGAAAGTCGGCAAAGGTATCCATTGGCGGGAAAACAGTTTTCAGGGGAATCATCGGCGACGTGCCATTCTCGATCGGGGACCGCGACGACAGTGTGCAGCTGCTGCTCTATGACGACAAGTGGCTGCTGCAGAGCCGTATCGTCGGGCAGATCGGAATAGGTACGCAACCGACAACGCCGGCCGGCGATGTCGGGAAATACGGGTTCACGGCCGTGGGGTTTGAACTGATATTTAACAAGGATGGAAAGCCCAATAAAGACCCTTCTAAACGCGATTTTTCACACGGTTCAACGGCGGTTCACTGGACGCTCAAAGACATAATGCTTTTCCTGTTCGACTATTATGTACCTGCGACAGTTGCGACGATCGCGGCCGCCAAGCTCTCCACAAACTATAACCGGAAGCCCAGCCATCTCGCTCTGGTGGGGAAAACGGCCCTGCAGGCGATCGACGATGTGGCAAAAAACGCCGGGGAAAGCTGGGGCCTGGTGCCAGGATCCTCCGCAAGCAGTTTCACCTTTGTCAGGCCCGGTTACGGGACAGAAAAGAACGTCACAATGGTCAAGCCCAAGAACGGCGCCAGGGCAGACAGTGCAAACCAGTACTGGCCCAGGGCGTGCCAGGGCGGCAAATCGATGAAGGTCAGCAAGGATGTTTACCAGGTTGTTTCGGGAAACATTCTTAAAGAAACAACCTATACAAACACGGGCTCGAATCCGCTGCTCAAGCGCGATACGAATTTCAAGCTGAAGGGCTACAGCGCCCGGTTCTCCGTGGATGTTACGAAGTACAAAGACAACAATCTCGGCGAAAATCTTACGGCAACATCACAGCCCAAGAAGTGGAAGAATCATCTATTAACCAGGGTGACCGCAGACGGGTCCACTTACCTGTCCAAGGCGGACCTTGACGGTAACGAGGCGCTGCTGGCAAACGAGCAGCTGAATAAACCCCTCTGCTGGATCTCGCTGGACGGGACTGCTGCCAATGCCAGGCTGGTGACCGGTGGAATGACACTCAATGTCGACAAGGCGCTGCTGGTATTCAAGCCGGACATCCAGCTCATGCAGGACCCTGATCCGGGCGACAGTTCTGTATCAACCGAGCCTGAGAAGATAACGATCGATGATTGGACGAGTATCGGGATCTGGCTGACGATCGTGACCCAGCTCGAAATGCCGGATTATGTGCAGTCGGCCGATGGTTCGAAATATCTGCCTTCCAATTTTTACCAGGTTGTCCGGAAACCCGACCTGGTTCCGGAACGCCGGCAGGATGTCTGGCTGCCTGATCCCTCGGATACGGATAACAACGGGATCGTAAAGAAGGCGGAGGGAACGGAAGAGAAATACGTCGACGTCGCTTCGAAATTGCAGGATGTGCTCGATGCAGCAGTCGACCAGGCACCGGCGGTCGAGTGTCCGCTTGAACTTGAGTTCCCGTTCTTCCCGATTTTTGACATTGGCGACAATATTGTCTGTGCCGGCAGGGAGATCGGCGCCACGGGAGATGAAGTGGTGATCTTCATCGGATACGACTGCCATGAGAGTTACGTGACACGAGTTAAGGCGACGAACGTGGTCGCCAGGATTGACTGGGATGAATATGTGAAAGCAGGTGCGGAATGAAGGGCGTCAAACTCGCACAAATGGGATTGATCAGCCAGCAGCGGATTGGCGAACTTGAACGGAAGGCCGGAAACTCCGTCGACTTTCCCCTTCAGGATGCGTTCCCCTGGTCAAAGTGCTGTTTCGGTTTCCAGATTACAGACAAGACCCACGTCCGGATTACCGGCGGCGAGATCCAGATCGGGGATGCGCAGCCGATCGCGGCCGCGACAGCCACTCTGGAGATCACCGTGGATTACAGCCTGGTGGGGTATGAATATGATTATTCCGCAAAGACTTTTACGGTCAAGAACTTCGGTGCCTCGATCACCTACGATTCGGCGAAGTATCGCCGATGGCTCTACGAGTTCAGGCTGATTTCCGGGGCAGTAAATCTGAGCAGGATCAATTTCATGGCGCCCTTCCTGCCTTCTAATTTTGGAGATGTGCCGGCATGACCTGGACAAGAATATTATACGGGACTTTGATTGCTGCCGGCCTGACCGCAACTGGAACCTATATCTGGGATGCAAACCGGCCGCATATCTACGCCAGGGATTTCATTGCGCTATTCCAGGCCGTCCAGGAACGCTGCCTGGCAACTGAATACGTTGCCGGCACAAACGATGTGGTGACCACGACGAACAAGGTCCGGGAATACAATTCCAATGATCCCAGCGGCCTGTGGTTCGTCGACGGCGGGATCACGAATTATTACAAGACGGTTTCCGGCACAAACGACGTGGTTGTTGTCTCGACAAATTCCACGGCGCTTTTCAGGCATGCTGCAATAAACCGGAGCAAGACTTATCACACGGCCACGACAAACCGCTATATCTGGGGTCCTTATTCGAACTACGTCGTGACTGGATTTTCCGGCGGCATCGGAGGCTATGCAAATAACTTCAACGGGACGTACACCTTTTATCGTCGCACCCAGAAGATTGTTGAGAAAGCCTGGTCTTCGATCTGGTTCCTTGCGCTGGTCGACGAGTACTGGAAGGACGGAACGAACACTTATACAATGGAGGATTACGGTCCCCAGGAAGGCCAGGGTTATACCCAGACGATCGATAACGCCTCCTGCGTGCTGAAGAAAAACGGAGTTGAAAGTTTCTATACCTCCAAGGGGGATCCTGCCAGGTTCGGACCCTGGCACAGCAGTTATTCCTTCTATGGTTCGGCGGATGCAGCTTCGTTTGTCGCCTCCGGGCTGCTCACGAACTCTGTACGCGGCGCTGCTGTGACCACAAGGGAAACACAGCTTAATTCGATCGACAGGATAATTCCGTGGGATCTCTATACGATGATCGGAGACAAGATCCACGAGGTGCTTGGATTGAACGAAACTGTCTTTTTCTGGTACGTCGACGATTCCCAGGCAACGGCAGGCGAGTTTCAGAACTTCACAAATCTGCCCGGCCTTGTATCGAGCAGTCTCTGGACCAGGTTGAGTTTTCCGCTGTTTGTCACCAATAGTTATGACGGCGCTGTGCATGGTATTTTCCGCGATGAGGCGACAGATCAGAACGGCAGTTACATTTATGTTTACGCGACGAACAAGGTTTTGCAGTCCACTAATTTCATTGACCGGGCAAAGGTGCTGGCCTCCCTGAAATGGACACATTCAGGCGAAGCAGGAAGCTCGAACGTCTACGGCTGCAGCTGGTCGACCAATTTGACGGAAAATTACTGGGTCTGGACCGGGAATTCCGCTGACAGCTGGGCCGACGCGAAGACGGCCTGCGAAGGAGCTTTTCCGATTAAGTACACCTCCGCCATGCGTCCCCTGCAGGGAACCACGGGGACCAAGGGACCAGGCGGCTGGGTTGCAACGGCCTACGCGGCAAAGGGGCAGATGATTGTTGCCGGCTCGACGCAGATGGAACACACGGTGGACTTTTACTATCGGACGCAGACTTATGGAACGAATGTTTTTACCAATGCGGTTTTCTCAGATCTGGCCACTGGCCTGCAGGACGGACTCTTCAAACGGCTTGAAACATCCAGCGCGGCCTGGGGGGCCGTGACATCGAGCGTCGTGGGGTCAACCGATTTCCCTGCAACCTGGTGCGATGAGCCGACAGAATCAGCAAGCAAGAGTCTGGGCTGGGAGATCGAAAAGGAGGATGCGGTTCTTAAGTGGAGTTTTCAATACTGCACGAATTCACTGTGAGGCAAAAATGAAAATATACTGGGATATTCAAAATCACTGTTTCGTTGAATCGCTGACCAACAGCCAGGAGCAGCAGCAGTGGGAACTCATGCTGAGGGACAGCGTGCCGGTTGAGCTTTACATTATCACGCCAGACGATGCGACGGGCGCTTACGTTCAACAGGAAGTGCCGGCCGGTTATGGGATAAGATTCAGTGCGAAAGTCTCGGCCGCAACTTTCGCAGGTGCGCCGTTAATTGCTTCGGCGGATTGGACCCTGAGCGGATCTGGAACCAGCGCGAAATATACCGGGACGCTGAATCTCAATACGGCGGAACTGATAGCAGCTGTCGGAGTGCTGGAGCAGCTGGATATCATTGCCGAATTTTCCTTCGAGGCACTTGGCGGAGTTCAGGCAGACAGCACGCAGATCAGCTTGAGAGTTAAGCCAGACGTTCATCGCACTGGCGACGCCACTCCGGCCGCATATTCGCCTTTTATGGAATTTTTCACGGACGGAACAACAGGAAAAGAATGCTTGAGGATAAAGAACACACAGGGCGAGACGCTCGTCGTTCTTTCCCCAATGGGAGGTTAATATGAAATCGCTTTTGAGACTTATTATGATTGTCGGCGCAGGGCTCCTGATGGCGCTCTGCAGCACCGCCAGGGCCGGCAAGATTTACGGACCGGTGGAGTTCATGGGCAACGTTAGCATGGGATCCTGGACTGATACAGTTTCAGGCATCAGCATAACTGCAACGACCGGCGGGACCTATTCAAACGGGGTTTACACGAACTTCTACAGGATCTTTGCAACGAATTCCCTGGGCAGGCTACCAGCTACGACAAACATGAGTTTTGCCTGGACAGGTTCGACGAATTCCAGCAACGCGGTAGTGATTTCCTGGGCGAGGTTCGAGGGGATCTCGACCTACGTCATCGAGAAATCAAATGACGGGGGATCCACTTTCACGAACTGGTCAACCGCCACTGCCAATTCGACGAACTTCACGGACACAGGGACAAACGCCTGGAGCACCGGAGATTCCGAAGCAATGTGGAGTTTGATTCCGCAGCCATCGACCCCTTTTGCCACGTCGAACCAGGCGGCCAGTCTGCAGTCCCAGATATCCTCGAATGACAACGAACTGACGACGATCCAGGGCAGGACCAATACCTGGGACCAGGCTGCTGTCGACGGTATCAGTGCCACCGGCCGGGTCGCAGTCGTTGAAGGCAAAACAAATGCCTGGGACCAGGCTGCAACCGATGCCGCGAATGCAACCGGACGGGTCGCTGTTGTCGAGGGGAAGACGAATACTTACGATCAGGCCGCTGTAGACGCCGCAAGCGCGACGGGTCGAGTTGCCGTGATCGAAGGGATAACCAATTCCGTATTCTGGCTGGATGGTAGGTACTCAGGGAGCAAAAGCACCTGGGGATTAAGCATATCGCCAACAAACATTGGGGATGCTGAAGGAGCTTCTATCAGGGGGCTAAAGGCTGCTGGTGCTGGAATAATGCTGATCGCTAACAGTGCTCACGGAGCAACAATACAAGGAGGTGTCGAAGGAGAGAATAATTCGCTATGGATTAAAAATGCCGCCGTGGCGGCGTTCATTCACGGCTACGCCGTAAATGATTATGGATCAAGCGGAATGACAATAGGCAATAATGCGTTCGGTGCTGGAATATGTGGCAGCGTCTATGATGCTCACGCGACAAACAATGGGGTTGGATCGTTACTCTTGTTAAATTTGACAAACGGACAGACGGCCAGCATTTCTGGGTCGGCATCTTTGGGTTTGGGAGCGGTTACGGTATCTAATAATCAGGCCATCGTAACAGGTGATGGCCAGGTCTCTCACGGCGCCGGCTCCATTACGGCTGGCGGCGGTTTTTACGGACCAGGCTCAGGCCTGTCAGGTGTGTTGCTCTATGTCGCAGCTCCTGCCTCCAATAGCGCGCCCGGCGCGATCGGCCAGTGTGCCTGGACAAATCAGCTCGGTACGAATTGGTTCTACTATTTCGATCCCAACGGTCTCGGCACCGGCACGTCAGCCTGGGTCCGGATCCAGGGAGGTGCGTCATGGTAAGGAACTGTATTCACTACGCAAAGTTTCTGGTCAATAGCTTGATTCTTCTTGCCGTCAGCGGCTTCGTTTTGGCCGTCGGCATTGCGGTGTTTGCTGCCGACCTGGCAACTTCCGAGAGATGGGACGTGAAGACGGAAAATCTTTCTCCGCACGCCATCGAGATCCGACGCGGGGAAACCAGGTATATCGAGCCGACGTTTCTGAATTACGGCAGTCCTTTGGACCTGTCAGCGGCGAACACGGTCGTGATGAACTATAAGTATCCCGGAATGACGGGCGCGGTATATGCAGTCACTGGGTCCGTCCTTAATGCAACGTCCGGCGTTGTCCGGGTACGTTGGACCTCGGCTTGCGCCGGCACGAATAAACTCTACAACTGGGATATGCCAATATCCGGATCCTCCGGGACGATCGTTCGGGCTTATGGGACACTGCGAATCACTGACAGCGTTGCCGACAATGGTGACACGAATGCCACGCCCAGGGAATATACCACGATCGATTTTGCAACATGCAACCTGCTCAATGTGGGGCTCGCGCCTTTTCTCTCTTCTTATGATATTTCCTCGATCCTGAATTTCAACGAGGCCTGCACGAGCGGTGTGGCGAATCTCGATATCAATAATCTGACGGTCCGAGGCAGCCTTACAGGATCTGCGGCCAACCTGACAAACTTCCCTGATATTCTTCTGCAGGACATTTTGAATGGAGGTACATCAGGAACAACCGGTCAGATCATTCGGACTGGCAATTCTCAAACAATCATCTTCCCGGTCGGAGGCGGCGGTGGTGGAGTTTCTTATCTCACAAACCTGCTCGACTGTGTCATTTCGGATCCACAGTCGGGAGACACTCTCGGCTACAACGGCACGAACTGGTACAACAAATCGAGCGGCGAAAGTCTCTCCACGAACCGCCTCACCTGGGTTGTCGGCGGTCAGACGATCGGCTACGTGGACACGAACGGGATAACGATGCTTAAAGGGTCCCTGCAGCTCTTCGAGGAGGATCTCAACTGCAACGTCCGGGCTTATGACGGCAGCAAGACGGCGCCATCGGTCAGTTTTTATGCTTCGCCGCTGGTCGGTTGGTACCGGAAAAGCTACGCCGGCAATTATGCCTGGGCTTTTGCGCACTCTTCAAACGATATCTTCTATCTTCATTCCCAGGGAATGACGATGGCCGGATCGAACAAGGTCACCAGCTATTATTTCAACACCAGCGGCGCCTACCAGTTTGCCGGCACGAATGGAGGCACGACCAATATCACGGTGATCACTGGAATCCTGACGAATGAAACTGGCTCGGTAACCGGGCTGGTTTCCCAAGTGCTGCGCTTCAAGGGAGGCTTGTTCTGTGAGTAAGACCAGGTTTCTCCTTTTGTCGCTGGTGACCGGCTGCCTCTTCCTGGCAGCGTCTTGTGTTACCGAGAAGAAGAAAGAGCCGGTAAAGCCTTATATAGTAAAAATAATGCCTCGGCCGGCACGGCTGGGATCCTCTTTCCAGGGCAACTCGTATGAGATCGTCGGTTACGCTGCCCAGACGAACAACGGCGTTGCCACTAATCTCGTTTTTCCGAAAAGGATTCATATCGATTTATCAACGAACGGCGGAACAAATTACACCCGGATCGCTTACGGAATCCCCACGGAAAGTAATTTCGTTTATTACACGTATTCGCTCCCCTGGTGGGATGCGAGTCTCTTGACAGAGAATGCAAAGCTGCGGATGGTAGATCTATCAGGCAACGAGTTCGGTGGATCCTTCAATTTCAAAATAGTCGGAATTATCGCTTCGGTACCAGCGCAGGGAGATACTCTCGTGCCTGGAACTTTCACGGATATCACCTGGGTCCAGGCTGGAGCCGGATCAGAAGTCGAAATGGGTTACATCACACCGACAAACGAGACCTGGGCGCCTTTTATTACCTTTTCGAACTGCGTCTGTGGGACAAACTCAGTCTCCTGGGAAGTATCTATTCCAGGAGGCTTGAGCCAGGCAAAACTGGTCCTGCGGTCCGTAAGCGATCCCAAAATTATCGGATACACAGGAGTGATCAGCACACAATGAGTTCGCTCTCTGAAGTTGATAGCTTGTCAGTGTCTGGCGTCGTTGATCTGCCTCATATCTTGAGGATGGCGATCGTTGTCGGCCTTGACGCGCCACAGGCCCCGCTGAGATCCCTGCAGGAGACAGCCCGACACCTTAAGGCGATAGGGCTGGAGAAGAAGATCCTTTCAATCCGGGCAGTCGAATATATTGAGCAGCAGGCTCTTGCCAAACTGAGGAAGAATCCGAAGATCCGGATGTTGTATGAGGAAGTAACGTTGAGGAAAGCGCCTAGGCTGCGCTGCCGGTTATCGCCCAGCAGGGCCCCGAAAACGGACGCTCCTTCCAGGCTGGCTTCAGCGTTCATTTCCACGATGCGATCGCGGCGGCTGCAGGCTGCAGCAAGGAAGGGTTTATGAAGTTCAAGTTTGCCGACATTCTAGTCGATACGGCTTCACGTGAGGTCACAAAGTCCGGCCAAGAGATCAAAATGTTTCGCCTGGAATTCGACCTGCTTGTCTACTTTTGCGCGAACAAGGGCCTGGCCTTATCCAGGGCGCAGATCATGCGGGATGTCTGGGGCGAGGATTACCTGGGGACAGAGCGATCGCTGGACCAGGCTGTTTGTCATCTCAGAAAGCTTTTAGGACCGGCCGGAAAGGCCATTAAAACCCTTTTTACAGTGGGATATAAGTTCAAACCTATGAAGATGCGTTAATTTGGGATTTGTTCGTTTCTAGGGCCATTAAGACGCTGGCTTAACCGCCAACGTCCTTTTTCTGCAAAAATCCGGAAATTGGCAGAACTTTCTGTCCCGATTGGCAGAACTTTTTGTCGCTATACATACGGGCAACAAATATGTGTATAATGACAGGGATGGTTCCACGCGGTATGATGTTGAGTATCCTTTGCAGCTGACAGCTTTTGATCGTAAGTTCCATGAGCTGCATATTGCGGTTCAGCCTCTACCATTCGCATCCTTACGCGAAAGCTATCCTATGATCAACGGACGCGGGTACCCGGATACGATCAATCCTGATCCGATATACAATGCATCGGCCGACAATGAATCGCAAAAAGTCAGCTCGCTTATAAAGGCAAAAGCTGGCCAGAGAATTCTACTCAGGATCTCCAACGTTTCGATATCTGATTTCCACACGTTGTCGGTTCAGGGCATTCCCATGCAGGTGGTGGGTAAAGATGCCAGGTTGTTGCGAAGCACAGGCGGCATCAATATGTACTATAAAACGACTTCGATAACGCTGGGAGGGGGCGAAAGTTGCGATGTTATCCTGGATACCACGGGTGTGACTCCCGGCACTTACTTTATCTATGACACTCAATTAAATAATCTCAGCAATGATCAGGAGGATTTTGGCGGGATGATGACTGAAATCCAGATTCAATAGGCCCTGGCACAATGTGACAAATTAAATCCTAACGGAGAATGACAATGATAACAAAAAAAATGATACCTGAAAGAACATGTCTGTCTGCTTTGTTTGCACTCCTTTTATGCGGGGCTGGGACAGCCGTAGCTCAAGGCGTGATGCATATGATCGATGGAATTACAAATACGACGATCAACCTGACGGCCAAAGATGGTCACATCAGTACCGGTGACGGGAACAGCATATATTTCTGGGGCCTGGCCCCGGAGGGCGGTTCCGTGCAATACCCGGCGCCAACTATTATCGCCAAACAGGGGACGACAGTGCAGATTAATCTGAACAATCTCCTGTCTGTTCCTGTCTCTCTGGTATTCCCCGGACAGTCTAACGTTGTGGCTTTGGGCGGCGTGCCTGGTGCAATTACCAGGGAGGCGGCGCCGACCAACGGTACGGTGTCTTATACGTTTACAGCGGGCCATCCCGGCACATACACCTATTACAGCGGGACGCGCCCTGATCTCCAGATAGAAATGGGTATTGTAGGAGCACTTCTCATCAGGCCGGCGGATAGCATGGGCAAGGAAATGACCATGCAGGTCTACAACGATACCAATACCGTGTTTGACCATGAGTTTCTCTTCCTCCTGACCGAGATGGATGAGAACATCCATGATCTGGTTGAACAGGGGCGTATGTCCGAAGTCGATACCACCACGTTCTTCCCGGTGTACTGGTTTATGAATGGTCGCACGGGACCGGACACCATGCTGGAATCAAATGCGCCGTGGTTACCAACACAGCCCTACAACTGTATGCCGATGTTTAACCCCGGTCAGAAGGTTCTCATGCGCGTAATCGGCGGCGGACGAGATTCGCACCCGCTCCATCATCACGGGAACAACAGCACCATAATTGCCCGTGATGGCCGCCTGCTCGAAAGCACTCCAGGTGCCGGACCCGATCTCGCGCAGTCGGTTTTCACCATACCAACGCATCCGGGTATGACCACAGATGCCTTCTTCACGTGGACCGGTGCCAAGCTTGGCTGGGATGTCTACGGGCACAAGCCGGGTGATCCCATGGCGCCAAACGAATATGCGCCGGATCATGGCAAGCCGTTCCCGGTCGTTCTGCCCAATGATCAGCAGTTGACTTTTGGTCCGCACTACGGCGGAAGTCCATTCCTGGGTACCAGCGGACTTTTGCCGCCCGGTGACGGTGGTTTTAATGCGAATGGAGCTTTTATGTTCATGTGGCATTCGCATAACGAAAAGGAAATCTGCAATAACAATATATTCCCCGGAGGGATGATGACAATGGCTGTGATAGAGGCATACACGAATGGAATGACAATGCCATGAGGTTACGGAAATAAATGTGACAACCCAGGAGACGATAATGAAATTCACAGGAGCTACAAATAAAACAGCGGCGGCCATACTTGCTCTGTGCCTGACCATGCCCGGCACTGGCTGGTGCGCCATTACGGAAATATATCTCCGCGCGGGTGTTGTCACCAACATCATGCCCGACGGACGGTCGGTTGTAATGTGGGGATTCGCGCAGGATTCCAGCGCCATTGCGGATGACGGAGTGGTATCCGTTCCGGGGCCGGCGATTAGACTTGGAACCGGAAACCAGGACTTGGTGATACATCTCAAGAACAGGCTCCCGGACCCTGTTTCTATCGTGATCCCCGGCCAGTTAATCACCGCAGCGATTCCTTCGAGGAACCCGGATGGAAGAATGCGCTCCTTCAGCCATGAGGCACCTCCGGGAGGAACGGCCGATTTTTCCTGGTCCAACCTCAAATCCGGCACCTCCCTCTATCACAGCGGCACGCATGCCGATCTGCAGGTGGAGATGGGGCTGCTTGGCGCAATCATTGTTCGTCCTACTGTGAGCACTCAGGCTTACAATCACGCCGATACCACATTCGATACGGAATTCCTGTTTCTCCTCACAGAGATGGACCCAAAGTTCCACGCCCTTGTGGAGCAGGGCCGGATGTCCGAAGTCGATACGACAACTTTCTTTCCTGTCTACTGGTTCATCAATGGACGGTGTGGCCCAGATACCCTGGCTGACGCCATTTATACCTGGACCGGCGCTAAGCTTGGCTGGGACATTTATGGCCATACTTCGACCAATGAATTGACCTATGGTGAGCCTTTTGGAGGAGGGCCCTTCCTGGGTAGGCCTGGTTTTGAATATCCAGGCACACTTAATCTAAATCCTGATGGCGCGTTCATGTACATGTGGCATTCACATAGCGAGAAGGAAATCGTGAATGACGACATCTTTCCAGGCGGGATGATGACCATGCTTATGATAATGGCCCCGACCATGCCAATGCCGTAGAAACTGTTAAATACAGAGGGACTAAACATGAAAAGAAATAGACTGAATATTCAAGTTGTGATGACAGTTTTTGTGGCCAGTCTGCTGAGTGCAGTTTCAGTTCCTGGTGCCACAGTCTTCCTCCGAACCGGAGTGGTGACGAATACAATGCCAGACGGGCAGCAGATTGTCATGTGGGGGTTTGCCAAGGAAAACGCATTCGGCGCGAAGGCAGGCAAGATTACCGTGCCGGGTCCGGAATTGACGGTTCCTGTAGGGGATAATCGGCTGATTATATATCTCGACAACAATCTCCCTGAGCCTGTTTCGCTGATGATTCCGGGACTGCAGAGCAATGATGGTGCTCCACTACCGACGCGCGCCGGCGACGGGCGGGCAACATCATTTATCCATGAAACCGCACCCGGAAATACAACCCCGGTGAAGTATTCGTGGACCAACGTAACGGCAGGCACCCATATGTATTTGAGTGGATCCCATCCCTCCATACAGGTTCAGATGGGACTCTACGGTGCAGTAAAGAAAGACGCAGCACTACAGAGGGCCTATGCAGGAGTGCCCTATACAAAGGCCATCACACTGCTTTTTGGTGAAATAGATCCGGCCATTCATGCCGCAGTGGCAACAGGCAACTATGGCGCGAATAAGGCCATTACCAGCACAGTCAATTACAGGCCGAAATATTTTACGATAAACGGGCTGTGCTACACCAATGGCCAGCCACCCATCGCCTCTGTTCAAACCGGCGGCAACGTCCTGTTACGTCTTCTGAATGCCGGGTCGCAGAGTCATGTACCAATTGTGAATGGTGGATATCTTCGGCTCATTGCCGAAGACGGCTTCCCTTACGCATACGAGAAAAATCAGTACTCCGTATTCCTTGCAGCCGGCAAAACCATGGATGTAATTTTTCGATCCGTCGTAACCAATCGATTTGCGCTGTATGACCGTACACTTAACCTGGTGAATGGCGTAAATTCGCCTGGTGGCATGTTGACCTATATCGATGTTAGCGGCTTGCCTAGATGGCAGCTTTCTACAACAATCGCCCCCTCCAACGGCGGCACTGTTGTTGCCCGCCCATCGCCGCAACCTGACTCTCTATACCTGAACGGAACCGTGGTGAAACTTACAGAACAACCAAAGCCCCCTTTTACCTTCATCAATTGGACCGGCGATCGAACCGGCACGGCGGAATCTGTGACTGTTGCCATGACAGCTGACAGGAACGTTACTGCCAATTTCATGACCAATCTGCTTCTACCCTCAAATGGAGGCGTGCTGAACAGCTACACTTCCCAGTACTCCGCAAAATACGGGGCAATCAAGCTCACGGATGGTTATGTGACAAGTCTGGGAACATTCTGGATAAGCAACCCCACTTCGGCCGTGCCACAGGGTTTCGTTTACAGTTTCAGCAATCACAATTCTGCAGTTATGAGCCTGGCGACGATTTACAATTACGGGCAAGGCATAGTAAACAACGGGTACAGCAAGGGATTCAGTATCGAGGCATCGAGCAACGGAACGAGTTTCACTGTAATTACCAACGGCGTTCTGGCAGCGAATACATCGGCACAGACATTTGGCCTTGGTAACACTGTAGCCAAGTACGTAAGACTCGTTATCACAGACGGTTACAACGCAAGTTACAGGGAGCTCAGGGAGTTCCGCGTGTTCGGTGCAGTCATCGCGGATACGAATGCCCCGGTTCCCGGGACGGCGACTTCACCTGCCGCGACGAATGCAAGCCCGATCATCGTCAGTTACACCGGAGCTTCTGATACAGGCGGAAGCGCACTGGATCATGTGGAATTGTGGTACAAGAAGAATGCTGTCGGGACTTGGCTGAATTCAGGGTTGACTCAAACGGGCGCTTCAGGCTCGTTCAGTTTCACCGGGATGGCTGGCACCGACAGGTACTACTTCGCCCTGGTGGCCGTGGATGGAGCTGGAAACCGGTCCCCGGCGGTGAGCGGGGCCGGGGATTGCAGTACCGACTACACGGGATTGTTAACTCAAATCAATCTGGTTCTTCCTGCGAATGGCGGCGTTCTGCGCAGCTTTACATCGCAATTTTCCGCAACGTATGGCGCTGCGAAGTTGACGGATGGCATAACTGGTGCAACAGGTTTCTGGAGAAGCGGGGCTTTCCCTGCAGTGCCGCAGACATTCGTGTACAGTTTCAACAGCAATAGTGTGGCTGCCTTGAATAATGCGGTTGTCTACAACTATGGAGAAGGCACAGCCAACCGTTACAGTAAAGATTTCCACATTGCTGTGTCGAGTGATGGAATTAATTACACCGTAATCACGAATGGAGTGCTCGCATCCAATGAAACAGCGCAGTTGTTCGACCTGCGTGGTATGGCAGGCAGGTTTGTCAGACTGGTTGTAACCAGTGGCAATATCTCAGGTTCTTGGGAACTGAGCGAATTCCAAGTTTACGGCGGGTTGGTTAATGATCAGGTACCACCGGTCCTGGGCACGGCAAGTTCGCCTGCGACAACCAATGCAAGCCCGATTATAGTGACCTATGCGGGAGTAACGGATATCGGTGGAGCAGGATTGGCGAGCGTGGAACTGTGGTATAAAAGGAATGCAGACGGATTGTGGTCTAATTCCGGACTGATCCAAACCGGCGCATCTGGTTCGTTTAATTTCACCGGGATGACCGGTGTAGATACGTACTACTTCGGACTGGTGGCTGTGGACGGCGCAGGGAACCGGTCTCCGGCAGTGAGTGGTGCAGGAGATTGCTCTACTGTTTATACGGGGACATCGGCTCAACTCAACTTGATTAGCCCTGCGAATGGCGGCATTCTGCGAAGCTTTACATCGCAACTTTCCGCAACGTATGGCGCTGCGAAGTTGACAGATGGTCTGACAGGCGCAGCAAGTTTCTGGATGAGCAGTGCTCTTCCTGCAGTACCGCAGTCTTTTGTGTATAGCTTCAGCAACAACAGCCCGGCTGCTTTGAGTCAGGCGGTTGTTTACAATTACGGGCAAGGTGCAGCAGGCCGTTACAGCAAGGGTTTCCATATCGACGTATCGAGCGATGGGATTAACTACGCCGTGATCACGAATGGCGTACTGGCTTCCAATGAAACCGCACAGGTGTTCGACCTGCGCGGTATGGCAGGCCGGTTTGTCAGGTTGGTCGTGACCAATGGCTACGCCGCAAGCTACAGAGAACTCAGTGAATTCCAGGTTTATGGCGCGTTTAGCGGTCCCGTACCCTTGTCAATCAACAACATCAGACTGATGAACTCTGACACGGCAGCATCGGAAACAGACGCCGAAGAGTCATGGCCACAAGTCTGGAGCAGCAGCGCCTGGTCACCCAGGTACTTAGTGGAAAATGTTGTTGATGGTAATACTAATACGGCTTGGGTCGGCATGACTAATGCAGCGCCCTGGATAGTATCTGTTGATTATGGTGTGAAGACAAATCTGACTGATCTTCAAATCATGTTCTGGGAACAGGCTTGGACAAATATCTTTGTTGGCGGCAGCATTAATGGCTCGAATGACTGGTTTAATGTGCTTTCTTCCACAAACCAGCCTTTCGAGGCACGGTATCTAATAATTGAAATGATGAATGACACGAACAGGGACGTTCCTCCGATAATCCGTGAGATCATGCTGAAATAGCAGGTTCTATAAACCCCTGTCGCAAAGGAGATGAACCGCGACAGGGGTTAAAGATGCAGATGCGGAAGCAGTACTGTAATTATGAAGACAACGAAAAATATAAATTATATGCCATCTGCCGGGATGTCTGTAAGAATACTGGCAGCAGTGTTACCTGTTTGTGTTGTTCTCAGCATTGTCTTGTTGGGCGCAGGTTGTGTCTCCGGACGGGTACAGCAGGACAACAAACAGGTTCAGGCTGAATTGCTAAAGACCCGTTGGGGCATTGAAGTTGCCAGCCTGCGGATGTCCGGGAACGGGCATTTAATAGATTTCCGTTATCGCGTGTTCGATCCGGACAAAGCAGCATTGCTGGGTGATCCCAAGTATAAGCCCTGTTTGACTGATCAGGCAACAGGCACGAAGATGTCAGTTCCCAATACGTCGAAGCTCGGACCGCTCCGGCAAACAGCATCACGTCTGGAGCCAGGTAAGATTTATTTCATGCTCTTTGCGAATTCAGGGAAGCTTGTAAAGTCCGGCAGCAAGGTGTCGGTTGTTATCGGCGACTTTAGGGCCGAGAACCTGACTGTTGAATAAATCCAAACAACGAAGGAGTGCAAGATGAGGAGGATATTCGGCATAGTAATTTCCGTTCTGATACCAGGCATAGGTTGGGCATGTGGCTGTGGGTGCAGCATATTCGATGTGCGTACAAGTTCTATGCTGCCCATAAGCGAGGGAGGCGTGGTCTTTCTTGAATACAGCCATGTGAATCAGAACAGAAACTGGAGTGCTTCGTCGGAAGCACCGGCTGCGGATAATGGTGACAAGCAAATTCGTACTGAGTTCTACACTTTTGGTGTGCAGTATATGATCAACCGGGAGTGGGGCATGATCCTGCAAATTCCCTACGAGAACCGGTATTTCAGGACAGAAGAGAGCATCGGTGATGTCATGAGAGTCCGGCATGATGGTCTGGGTGATGTGCGTATAAAAGGTATATATACCGGCTTTTCACCCGATATGTCATCAGGCCTCATTTTGGGTCTGAAACTTCCTACTGGTGACTACACAAATCCTGGTTTTGATCGTGACACTCAGATTGGGACAGGGAGTACGGATATTCTCCTGGGTGGTTTCCTCAGGGGGACGTTTCCTATTGGCAACAGATGGAACTGGTTTCTGACCGGTCAACTGGATCAACCGTTTTTGTCAAAGAATGAATATTGTCCAGGGGCTGAGGTCAATGGCGTGGCCGGGGCCTACTACTCTGGATGGGCTATTGGACACATAAAGATCGCTCCGGTCGTACAGATCATCGAATCTTATCACTGGCGTGACAGCGGATCCGATGCACATGCCTCAGATAGTGGATATGATCGTGCTCTTTTAGCGCCAGGTGTAGAGATCGATATCAGAAGGTTTTCATTATACGCCGATGTCGCATTTCCTGTTTACCAGCATGTTAACGGCAATCAACTCATGGCTCCGGAGTTGTTCACCCTTAGAATGTCTTACAATTTCTAAATAATGCCCATTATACGTTTATGGATAATGAGGTTGCAAATGAGGTATACTGGTCGGTGGTATCTGTCAGTGATAACAGTAATACTCATTGCGACCGGATCCATGCAGCAGCAGAGTATGGCATCATTGAGGATTGTTTCTGTGACCTGCCGCTTTGATGCTCTTGAATTGTCGCGCGGTGAGATTGCCGGGTTTTCTGCCGTTAAGGTGGGTGGGTGCAGGACACATGCGCAGCCCGGCTCACCGCAAATGCCGTTCAGGATCGTGCGGCTATTACTCCCTCCGGGAACTTATGTTACCGGTGTGGAGGCTGTCCCGATGGCAAATCCAGTGGTACTTGATGGAAACTGGCGGCTTGATTATGGACGTCATCCATTGCCGCTGGGACGACCGGCATCGGGATCACTCGTCGTTTCTAATGCTCCCAATCCGGCGATTTATCAGTCAGCGAAATTGACACCTGATAGCCGGGTCGAGCTTGTTTCTGTCCAGCGTATGGCTGGCCATGACATCGCTATTCTGCACGTCTTTCCCCTGCAGTATACACCGGCTGCCGGACGTCTTATATTCTCGCCCGTTGTGCAGGTTAAATTGACGCTTAAGAATCAGGCAAAGGCCTCCAACCGTATTGGTCCACGTACCGGGAAGCAGGCTTGCTTGCGGGATCGCGCCCGCGTCGGCGCATTTGTTGACAACCCTGCAGTGTTGGATGAGTATCCGGTTCCTCTGTCATTGGACACATCTGCAACAACTTCTTTCTCGGGTTCTTTATCCACGTCTTCAGACCCTCAGCCACTGGGAGGCGTCGACGAGAATCCATTTCCTTTTAATTACCTGCTGGTAACCAGCCAGGCCCTGCTGCCCGCTTTTCAGCCATTGCTTGATAGAAGGATGGCGGAAGGCCTTGCTGTGCATGCGGAAACAATGGAGAATATTGCCACGAATTTCTCCGGAGTTGATCTAGCCGAAAAGCTGCGAAATTATATCCGGTATGCATATACTAATTCCGGTGTCCAGTATGTACTGCTCGGTGGCGATGTTTCGATAGTTCCAACTCGCTATGCCTATGGATATTGCTCGGGATATTCCGATTCAATCCCCAGCGATCTGTATTTCGCATGTCTCGATGGTTCGTGGAATGGCAATGGCAATGGCGTGTGGGGTGAGTCAAACGACGGGGACACCGGAGGGGATGTTGACATGCTGGCCGAAGTCATCGCGGGGAGGGCACCCGTCGAGACACAGGCTGAAGTGGAGAATTTTGTCGCGAAAACCCTGGCCGCAGAAAGCAACATGGCAAGCCGTATCCAAGCGTGTTTTGCGGGGGAATATCTGGGATATGTCGGAGGGGCTTTTGCCCAGGGAGGTGATGCCCTCGACACCCTCCTGCCGTCCATCAACAACAGCCACAGTGCTGTAACCTGGCTGGACGACCGCCCCAGCCACGACAGTGTCTGGACTACGGCCAATGCGCTTAGTGCTTTGAACTCTTCGCCGCTTCTTGCGGCACACTACGGCCATGCCGATGATTCCACGGTTATGTGGATGGGTGTTTCAGATGTCGCCTTGCTCACTAATGTTTGGCCATTCCTTTTCTACAGCGCAGGATGTGATGCAGGCGCGTTCGACAACTTCTTCACGTTGCCGGACTGTGTCGGGGAGGAATTGGTCAAATACAACCAGCATGCGGCGTTTGCAGCTGTTCTGAACACCCGGCTGGGCTGGTTTGACGGCCAGCACGAATGGCTGTATAGCGGCGAGTATCAGCGATGTTTCTTCTCAGGGCTTTTGACTGGTGGACAATCCCTTGTTGGTACTGCCCAGCAGCTGGCCAAACAGGATATGATTGGCAGCGTGGAAACTTCAGGAAATATGCCATATCGATGGTGCTACTTCGGGCTTGTGCTTCTGGGCGACCCGTGTGTTAGTATACATGTACCGCTATCGCTGGCCTTACGTGACCGGCCGAACCCATCATCATTTATCATCGAGTGGAACAGTCAATCCAACGCAACTTATTCTGTCTTCCGGACCACGGATTTGCTTACATCGAATGTGGTATGTCTGGCTAGCAATATAGTTGCCGCGTCCCCGTTTAATACCTATACCGATGCAGTAAACAGCGTTGACCATGCCTTCTATTGGGTTCGTGAAAAACGCTAATCTTGTTGATGGCTGCCGGACTAGGACTTGAACCTAGACAAACAGATCCAGAGTCTGTTGTGCTACCATTACACCATCCGGCAAAGCGGTGATTAATCTAGCCTAAGTTGAAAATAAAACTAGTTTATTCTCATCGGCATCAGGACGTAAAGGAATGGTATATCACACTTGATCACACCCGGGCTCAGGTCGTCCGTCAGCTCCACGATAATCTCGTCACTGCTGAGATTCCGCAGTGGATCCATCATATATTCCGGGTTGAAGGCAACTGTGATTTCCTTCCCGGTGTATTTCACGGGCACTGTTTCGCGGGCTTCCCCTACGTCTGGCGTGATAGTGGTTATTACAATCTTGTTTTTCCCGAACGTCAGTTTTGTTGCGTTTGACTTGTCTGTTGTCAGGAGGGAAACCCTGCGCAGCGCTGTTAAGAGGGTTTCGCGCTCAACCGCCACGCGCTCCTCGCACTTCGCGGGAATTACCTGGCGGAAATTGGGATATGTCCCTTCAATTAGCTTGGAGGCAATTACAACATCGCCGAACTCGAAAACAATCTGTGTCGTTGTCGCGCGGACTTTCAGCTCTCCCTCGTCGCCAAGAGTATGCAGAAGTTCGTTTACTGTTTTTGTAGGAACGATAACGCTCGTTTCGGCTTCCTTGGGGAATTCAACTTCCTGTTCAACAAGCGCCAGCCTGCGTCCGTCTGTTGCCACCATTGCCAGCTTGTTTCCCTTGAAGTTCAATAGAACGCCATTCAGAACATACCGCGTTTCATCCGTGGATGCGGCATAGGAGGTTTTACGGAACATTTCTTTAACGACTCCCTGGTCAAAATGATAGCAGTATTTGCTTTCTGTCTTTGGCATCGGCGGAAACTCGTCGTCCTTGATGCCTATGATTTTAAAGAAAGATGATTCACATTTGACTGTTGCCGTGTCTTTATCGTCTACTTCAAATTCAATTGGTTTGTCCGGCAATTCCCTCGCAATTCCGGATAGACGTTTTACCGGCAGGGTGGTGGAGCCGCCTTTCTGAACTTCAGCTTCTATCGCACAGCGAATTGTCACATCCAGGTCCGTGGTCGTAAGCCACAGCTTCTTATCCTCAGCCGTAAGAAGCATATTGGCAAGTATGGGAAGTGTGCTGCGTGAGCCGACAACATTTTGAACCAGTTGTAACCCGTCAAGCAGTGCGGCTTTTGTAACTTTGAATTTCATTTATTCCTCCAATTTCTATCTTCCCCGGAGTCTTAAGAATAATTCTTATAATCTATATATATAACTAGTCGTATTATTATGCGCTCTCAAAATGTTCAAAAGCACCCAATTACCACAAAAACTCAGGCCTTTCCATTACTTTTGACTGTTAGTTACTTTATCACAACTGGACAGTAACAAGCAGGTTGTTCACCGGGCCGGAATTATTCGCTGATTTCAACAGCATTTTTTCCACAGCTGTTAACATCCAGTGCATAACCCAGTCGCTGGGAAATTTGAACGACATCCTGCTTTAACCTGGCATCAAGATCCATCCGGTTGTCAATAGAGCGGCAGGCATGAAGTATGGTGGCGTGTGTCTTGCTGAAGGCGATTGCAATATCAGGCAGGGATGACCTGGTCATCCTGCGGCAGAGATACATGGCTACCTGGCGCGGACCCACAACCGAGCGCGGGCGGTGCTTGCTTGTCATGTCCGCAAGGCGTACGTCGTAGTGTTCGGCAACAGCTCTCTGTATCTTGTCGAAAGTAACTTCCTGCTGCTTCTCCTGTTCGATTATATCCCTGATAAGGGATTGCAGGGATTCAAGAGTCATATTATGCCCCGCGAGGGATGCATAGGCAATTGTGCGCACCAGAGCGCCTTCGAGCCGGCGTATGTTTGAACGCACGTTCTGCGCGATGTAGGTGATTATTTCTTCCGGAAGCGTCACATTGGCCTGCGCCTGTTTGTGGCGGAGAATCGCAATGCGGGTTTCAAGATCGGGCGGGACAAGTTCGGTTACCAGTCCCCACTCAAAACGGGAGACAAGCCTCTGTTCGAGCCGCGAAATTTCACTGGCCGGCCTGTCGCTTGTCATGACGATCTGCTTGTGAGCGTCAAACAGCGCGTTGAAAGTGTGGAAGAATTCTTCCTGCAGGTGTTCTTTTCCCGCAAGAAAGTGGATATCATCGATCAAAAGCAGGTCAATGTTCCTGTATTTCTTCCTGAACTGCACAAGCGTCCGGTGCTGCAGGGCATCAATGTACTCATTGGTAAAAGTTTCGGAGGAAAGATAGCAGACCGAAGCCCTTGAAGTTGCAAGAACATGATGCCCGATTGCCTGCATAATATGGGTTTTTCCAAGCCCTGTTCCGCCGTAAATAAACAGCGGGTTGTAAGCCCGTGCCGGTGCCTGTGCCACCGCCTGCGCAGCCGCATGGGCAAAACTGTTGGAAGGTCCGACAATGAATTCATTGAAGACATTCTTCGGGTTGAGCGAAGAGGGTGTTTCGCTGCGCTTCTGCAGGCGCTCACGGATGATTTTTTTCTTCGGGACTGTGTCCGCTACAGCTTCGCTGGTTACAGGAAGTTCTTCCTTGCGGCGGACGCTGAACTTTATAGCGTAACGGATCCCGGACACTGAAAGGACGGCTTCGTTGATCAGGGGGAGATAATTCTCTTCAAGCCACGTCTGGTAGAAATCATTGTCGACCAGGAGCGTCAGCGTATCTTCCGAAATGTTCTCGGCTTCAATCACCGCAATCCAGCGGGAATAAACATCCTGCCGAAGTACTTCTTCGAGGTGCTTGCACGCTTTCGACCATAGCGCTGTTGCGTCTGCTTTATTCACTAAACCCGTCTCCGAGAAAAAACTGGCATCAGGCAAAACCTGATACCATTTTGTTGAATTCAAAACCTAAATCTTAAGCTGTTTTAGTTACGCGACAAGTGGACAATAAAGCGGTCTTTAAGACAAGAAAAAAAAGAAAAACATATGCACAGTTTATTAACAAGTTATGAACCGGTGGCTTAGGGAAGGTTTTCTCTTGTTTTTGGCTGTTATTCAAGGCTGCGATTTCGTTTGAACTTGAAGAAGAGAACAGGTTCATGTAGGAATTGCTGTGGTTGCCTGTTTTCATGGGGATTAACGTGATGAAAAAAGAGAGATCAAAATCAATACTTATGGTCGGGTCCACAGATTTTTTTCCGTCTATTGCGTATGCGAGCGGTTTTAACGCGCCAGGCGCGGTTGTTTTCCTGAGATCAGGACCGAACAACTACCTTGTTGTGCCACAGCTGGAATTCGGGCGTGCAAGCCGAACTGGCGCCGAAATACAGGTATTTTCGCCGGAAATGCTTGGGTTGCAGGGACCTGCGAGGGGAAAAATACGTGAATGGGCCTGTCGTCTCCTGCAGCGGCTAAAAATACGAAACGTAATTGTGCCGCCTTTTTTCCCGCTGGGAATTGCCAGGCACTTAGAACACAGGGGAATTGGGGTTTCAGTCGCGGAAAAAGACTTGTTTCCCGAGCGGGCGGTTAAAACAGCGGCCGAATTACGGAGAATACGGGAATCCCAGCAGGCTGCCGTCATTGCCATGCGTGCTGCAACCGCGCTGGTGGCAGATTCTGATATAGACAGCACCGGATGCCTCCGGCATCGAGGAAAACAGATAACATCGGAATATATCCGTGAGTTAATTGCGCGGGTACTCTTCAACCATAACTGTATGACCAAGGATATAATTGTTGCCGGCGGACCGCAGGCAGCGGATCCGCACGAAAATGGTTCAGGAGTTCTTCGGGCAGGGGAACCGATCGTAATGGATATTTTCCCGCGTCACATGACGCATGGTTACTGGGGGGATTTGACGCGAACCATAGTCAAGGGATCTCCGTCATTATTCATGAAAAGAGTCTATCACGCGGTGAAGGCTGCGCAGTCTTCGGCGCTCAGCCGTGTAAAGGCCGGAGTCAGCTGCTCAACTGTTCACCAGGCTGCAGTTGAAGAATTCCAGAAACGTGGACTTTTCAGCAGCGTACAGGACGGAAGAGGCACCGGCTTTATTCACAGTACGGGACACGGGGTTGGTCTGGCAATTCACGAGGCGCCGTCGATCTCAACCGAAAAAGGAAGCCGCCTCAAGTCCGGCAATGTCATAACAATTGAACCGGGTCTCTATTATCCCGGCGTCGGGGGAGTGCGCATCGAAGATACAATAGTTGTAACGGCATCAGGGTGGCACTACCTTGTTCCATGCGAAAAAAAGTTCGAAGTGTGATTCAATTCTGCCTGCAATAAATTAACCTGTCGTATCGTTATAGAGGTTGAAGTTCTACAGCGGTATAGGAGGAACAAACATGAAAAAAGTCTATTTTACTGTTTATTTGTGGGCATTTTGCCTGCTGACATTCAATCTTGGATTCAGCGAAGAACAGAATATTCCCCCTGCGAAACCCGAACAGGGCAGGGAATTCCGCCATTCGCCACGTGAATCAGGAATGCAGAGAGAAGGCGGAATGTCACAGGACGCAATGATCGGCAAGATGATAGAAAACCCCAAGATCGTTGCCGAACTGGGATTATCAGAAGAGCAGGTAAAAACCCTGAAAGCAGCATCCGAAGAAATAAAGAAGAAACACGAAGAGTTTGAAAAACAGCTTAAGGAAGCCGGGCTTGAACAGGCAAAGAAAATGTCAGTTCAGGGACCTGTTGACGAGGAAGCTGTTATTGCCGCAGTGGAAAGAGCCGGCAGAATAAACACAGAAATGGCAAAAACCCGAGCCCGTCATATGATGCTTGTGAAAAAAACCCTTACTCCCGAACAAACCGCAAAGATAAGAGAAATGGTCCAGCGCCGCCTGAAGCAAATGAGAAGCGAAGCCGAGAAGAAGAGCGGTGAAGGAAAAGAATCAGGCGAAATCTCCAAAGAACGGCGCGAACACATAAGGAAACATTTTCAGGAAAACAGGAAGAGCGACACAAATGATGTTTCGGTTAAACCGTCGGTTGAACCCGTAAAAGACCTGAAAAACGCGGAATAGGAAAAACTAACCTAGGAAACTCTCTCGATATCTGCACCGAGCCTGCGAAGTTTCTGTTCAATGCGCTCGTATCCACGGTCAATCGTCTGCGCATTGTCTATTATGCTTTCTCCTTTTGCGCATAAAGCAGCCACAATAATTGCCATGCCGGCCCGGATATCGGGGGTGGACAGGTGAATGCCGTGGAGATTTACGCCGCCGGACACCACGACGCGGTGGGGATCACACTGGACAATGCGGGCGCCCATTTCGATCAGGCGATCGACAAAGTACATACGGCTTTCAAACATTTTCTCGAAGAATAGAGCCGTTCCTTTTGCCTGTGTTGCCAGCACAATTGCCACACTCATAAGGTCTGAAGGGAAGTTCGGCCATATGCCGTCTTCTATCTTGGGAATGGCGGAAGCGAAATCATTTCTCACGCGTAACTGCTGCCTGGAAGGCATGCGCAGGTTATCTTTTCCGTAAGTCCACGTTATGCCGAGCCTGTTGAAAGTGCGCGCCACAACCTGGAGATGGTTTTCCGGGGGATTCTCGATGGTCAGTTCTCCGCCTGTTATGGCTGCTGCGGCAATGAAGCTTGCCATTTCTATATAATCTGGTCCGACAACATGATCGACCCCGTGCAGGGAATCCACGCCCTCGATCTTGAGATAATTTGTACCGATACCGGATATCTGTGCGCCCATTTTGTTGAGCATCACGCATAAATCCTGGATATGCGGCTCGCACGCGGCGTTGAAAATGGAAGTGTTTCCTTTTGCCAGGACGGCGGCCATAAGGATGTTTTCAGTAGCAGTAACACTTGCCTCGTCCAGGAGGATGCGTGCTCCGCAAAGTTCGCGCCGCGTAAAAACAAAATGGCTGTTCCCCTTTACATTGATTCCCAGCGCCTTGAGTCCGTCAAGGTGAGTGTCAATCCTGCGCCTGCCGATAATGTCTCCGCCTGGCGGTGACAACGTAACGTGACCCAGCCTTGCGGCCATCGGCCCGGCAAACAGGATTGAGGAACGAACATTCCGGCACAGTTGGGCCTTGAGTACGCTCTTCTTCAATCCTTTTGCGCACAAGGTAACACTGTGGCCCTTCAAGTCCACGGCTACGCCGAGGTCCTCAAGGATTTCCAGCATTGTCCTGACGTCTTCGATCAGCGGAATGTTGCGAAGCGTCACCGGTTTGTCCGTCAGAACGCATGCTGCAAGCATTGGAAGGACAGCGTTCTTGTTGCCCGGGGACTTGTGGTGGCCGCTAAGCCTTTTCCCGCCTTGAATAATAAATCTGGCCATAAATTGTTTCCTTATCCATACCCGGAATCAACCACGGATTACACTAATGACACGGATAAGAAATATAGTTCGATCAATCCTATCCAATATCAGTGCAATCCGTGTCATCCGTGGTTAATTTTCTTATCGATTTGCCGCAAGTACTGTCTTTGCCACGGAAACAACGTTTTGCGCGGTGAATCCGAACTTCTCTGCGAGTACCTTGTACGGGGCTGATGCGCCGAAATGGTCAAGACAGACCGTCTTGCCGCGGTCCCCTGTATATTTCTGCCAGCCCATCGAGCTGCCGGCTTCGATTGCCACCCTGGCACGGCAGGCTGGAGGCAGGACTTCGTTCCTGTAACCTTCAGGCTGTCTCTCGAAAAGTTCCCAGGACGGCATGCTCACGACGCGGACGTTTATTTCTTTTCCAAGGATGGCCGCGGCCTCCACGGCGAGAGAAACTTCAGACCCGGATCCGATAAGAATAAGTCCCGGCGCACCCTGTCCGGTCTGCATTAGCGTGTACGCGCCTTTCTCAAGGCTGGCAGCCGGCGGATTTTTTGTGCGGTCAATTACCGGGAGATTCTGTCGCGTGAAAAGCAAAGCTGTCGGCCCGTTCTTGTTCTTCAGCGCGGCAACCCAGGCGGCCGCTGTTTCTGTTGGGTCCGCCGGGCGAATGATTGTCATGTTCGGCATGCACCGCAGGCTGGCGATGTGCTCAACGGGTTCGTGTGTAGGACCGTCCTCGCCGACGTAGAAACTGTCATGCGTGAAAACATAAATCACGGGAAGTTTCATAAGTGAAGCCAGTCGGAGCGCCGGGCGGCAATAGTCCGCAAAGACAAAGAACGTCGCCCCGTAAACACGGAGGCCGCCGTGAAGCGTCATGCCGTTCAGGATCGAACACATGCCGTGTTCACGGATTCCGAAATGCATGTTGCGGCCGGCGAAGAGGCCGGACTTTATGGACGAAGCGCCGTCTATCAGGCTCTTGTTGCTTGGCGCAAGGTCTGCGGAACCTCCAACAAGCTGTGGGAGTGCTGTCGCCAGTTTCTGCAGGGTTGTGCCGGAAGCGTTTCGCGAGGCCACGGGTTTTGCCGGGTCAAATATGGGAAGAAGGTCGTTGATGTTTTCCGGCAGGATGTCTTCAAAATGCTTCTTCCAGAGTTCTGCTTTATCAGGGTGTGCCTGGCAGTACTTTGTGAAGGTTTTCCCCCATTTTCTGGCGGTTTTCTGCATTCTCGCAAGACGTTCTGCGAAAAGCGCCTTCGCTTTTTCCGGAACGTGGAATTCCTGGTCTTCAGGCAGTCCGATGTTCTTTTTCGAGGCCTTGATTTCATCCGCTCCCAGCGGTTCGCCGTGGGCCGCGGCCGTATCGTGCTTGTTGGGACTGCCATGTGCAATGTGGGTGCGGCATACGATTACTGTCGGTTTGCTTTTCTCCCTCAGGGCCTTGCGAATGGCCTTGTCGATCTGGTCATAGTCGTGGCCGTCTATCTCAATGACGCTCCAGTTGTAACCCTGGAAACGTTTTTTCACGTCATCGCTGCAGGACAGGTCTGTGGAACCTTCGATTGTAATCTTGTTGCTGTCGTAGAACAGGACCAGCTTGTTCAGGCCCAGGTGGCCGGCGATTGAAAAGACTTCGTGGCTGATGCCTTCCATCAGGTCGCCGTCGCCGCAGAATACAAAAGTATGGTGGTCAACGGGCTGGAAATCTTCCGTGTTGAAACGTTCGGCCAGCATTCGTTCGGCGATCGCCATGCCAACCGCATTGCCGCAACCCTGGCCAAGCGGGCCGGTGGTTGTTTCAACGCCTGGTGTATGGCCATGCTCCGGGTGGCCTGGAGTCTTGCTGTTCCACTGGCGGAATGCGGCCAGCTCGGAGATGGGGAGATTGTAGCCGGTGAGGTGGAGGATGCTGTAAAGGAGCATGCTTCCGTGCCCGCCGGAAAGGACAAACCGGTCCCTGTTGCTCCAGGATGTATCGGTGGGGCAGTGGTTTAAATACTTCAGGAAAAGGACTGAGGCGACATCGGCCATGCCCATTGGCATGCCCGGATGGCCGGAATTGGCGCGCTGGACGCCGTCCATTGAAAGTCCGCGGATGGTATTTGCAGCAGTTTTCAAGTCGTCATTTGAGATATTGATTTTCATTTCTTCTCCACGTTAATCACCTTCACAATGCCCTCTTATTCATGGGCAACTCTGTTTTCTTTTGAGGGTGTGCAATTTATACCTCCGGCCACTGCAGGTCAATACCGGACAAGCCGGTGATTTTAGAAGGGGCGTAAATACCGGAAAACAGCCTGCTTAACCTTTTCATATGCTCAGAGAACTGTTAGAATCCGCGTGTGGGTACATAGTCCAAATCCGGAGAGAACAGAATGCCTAAACAAAAGATCATGATAGTGGATGATGACACAGCACTGGCTGGCAGCCTGCGGCAGGTTCTTGAACAATCAGGTTACGGTGTAGCGGTTGAAAATGACCCGCGCCGCGCGAGAACACGAATTCTCGATTTCAAACCCGACCTTATACTGATGGATGTCATCATGCCGTGGATGGACGGAGGAACCTTGGCAGGGGAGATACGGCAGGAAGAGACCCTGAATAAAATTCCAATAATTTTCCTTACTTCCATCCTTGGCAAAGACGAAGCCGAACAGAAAGGAGGGCGGATAGGAAACGACCCGGTTCTTGCAAAACCTGTTTTAATCGATACACTGATCCAGATGATTCGTAAGCATCTTCCCCCGCAATTTCACAGGGCAAATGACTGATAGCAGGAACGATTCAGCAGGAACCAACGCCCCCTCACCTCAATGGCGCGTTTCGCGCCATCAATCCTCCTTGGCTCGCCGACTTGTCCGCCATAGCTTCTTGAGCGACGGAGGAAGCCCTTGAGCGAAGGCGGATCCCCCGAGTGGAGAGGAAGAAGAATTCATGGCCATTTATATAAAATCAATTAGTGACTGTTTCCACTTGTGCTACAAGCGCTTTTTCCCTCGCCCCTTGGGGGGAGAGGGTCAGGGTGAGGGGTATTCCTGCTGAATCGTTTCGGCTCAAACCGCTGTTACATCCTCGTTACACACAGAATTCGCATCCTGTGCGATTATATGTCGCAAAAGAAGAACAGGAGGATGAAGTGGCTGAAATAATCAAAAAGTTCAAAGGTTGGCGCCCTGGCAGACGTTTAATTGGCAAGGAAGGATATTTTTTGAAAGGAAACGACAAATGAAACAGATTTTCAGCATGCTTCTGATCCCGATCCTCTGCGCAGGCTGTCTCGGGCAGTCCACTTCTAGCACTGACAAAGCAACGACCCCTCCAAGGGTTGGAATCAGGGTCGAATCAGGAAAAACGGCATTCAAAAGCCATGAAGATGTTACGATGAAGGTTTACATCAAGAACCTGACCAGCAATAAGTTTGATGCGCCAACCACTTGCTGGTCGGCTCATATCATGCTGGACGGCAAGGAATACAGGAGATTACCCGAGTATACAGGGAACTGGAAAGGTTCCGACATCATCGATCCAGCCGGAGAGTTGAACATAAGCATCAAGTTGTCGGAATACGGAATTCAGAAAGAAAGTTTTAAACCGGGAAAACATGCAATAGCGGTCAAGATAGTGGATGTCGTCTCCAACACGCTGAATATTACAATTGGCGAGCAACCAGTCCGCGACGTGTAGAAGCAATGTGCTACGTGTTTGCCGATACTGTGCCGGAAACAACCGCAGGATTACCGTTGCTGCTTGATCTTGAATACTGCCACGCCGAATTCATTCGTTGAGAAAGGATAAGGGCCGAACTGCCTGACCATGTCGTAGTTCTCCTTTATCCAGGCGTAAAGCTTTGTTGCGTAGTCAATGCCGAATCTGCCAGCCCCCTGTTCATAGGTGGCCCTGCTCAGGTAAACAATATAATTTATTCGGTTCTTCTCGAAGAGCGACACGAAAGAATCTTCTCCCTTCAGCTTGATGATAAAAGGCGGCAGGCTGTAGTAGCGGAGGGGATTTTTCTTTTCCGACAGGAAGCAGACGGCTTCACATTCCGGAACGGCAATAACCGTATCTTCCGGCCCGGCGTTATCCAGCAGGTACTGTACGGCCCCGGCAATGTGGATCGTAAGCGAATCATTACGGCAGACGATCTCCTTGTTCTCGAACTGGATTCTCATGGTCTTCGAAATGTAACCCCTGTATGAGCCGCTGCAGTAGAAACTCGCGAAAAGGAGAAGGAAAACTGAAAGGACTGTCGAATACAATACTTTTGGAAAACCACCCTTTCGCCGGTCGAAGAGGGAGCTGACTGATTCAAAAAGGAAAACATGAGTAGCTATCAGGCCGGGAACGCAAAGCGCAAATCCGTACGAAACAGGACTGACCGAGAAAAGAATTCTCACCACGATGGAAAGTGACGCCGCCGACAGGGCCAGGAGCGCCAGGTCTTTCGGCGATCCGCCGGTTTTCAGTACCCGGAATAACATCCATAAAGACTGACCGAGCAGGATTACCGGCATGCATCTGTACTGCAGTTCAACTTTCTTAACAGCTGCCGCGGCAAGGAGAAAAGTGCAGCACAACAGTAGCACCCCGGAATAAAGGCGCAAATCAAACTGCCTGTAACCGGCCTTCAGGGAATCTGATACCATGATGCAGCCAAGCGCGGTTATGCCGGTGCTTATCAAAAGCACCCCGCATGAAATCCCCATGATGTTCAGGTTCTGGTGCAGATTGGCCGTCCCCATGAGAATGGAGGCAAACACTGTGTTCTGGCGGTTGAGAAGGACTAGATCGATATTTGATTCCTTGAAGGCCGCAAAGGTTCCCGTGACGGCCAGGAAGATCGCGTATCCTGCAAAAGCCGCCGCAACCGGAACCAGCGTCATTCCCGCCTGCCCGGCATATTGCGTAAGCGTAGCCGGCTGGTTTCGGCGTTGAATTAATATCTTCAGGAGAATTACCAGGACAAATGTCAGCCAGACGGGAAACGTCATATCAATCCGGCACAGGAAAGCAGCGGTTAACGAAACGATCCATAACCAGAGATAACCCCTTGAGCCTTCAAGGATGTGTTTGAGAAATCCGTACAGCGCAGAGAGCGCAAAAAGGATAAAGAAAACGGTGGCAAAGCTGTATGGAAGTATAAAGTTGAAAATCGCGTGGTATTGATAATTGCCGAAGGCAAACACAAACAGGAAGATTACGACGGTAAGCAATGAAATCATCCAGTCCATGAAGATGCGGGAAATCCTGTATACCAGGAAAGAGGCGAGAATGGTTGCGGCAATTCCCATCCCGGCAAATGTCAGGATGTGCACACCGAATATCCGGCATGTAAACGCCATTATATAAGGAGGAAGGAACCCGTATTCATAAAACGTATCGGTGTAAAGCATCCTTCCGGACAGGATGTCCCTCGCAATCCGCATGTCCCTGAAGGTGTCTATGAGCAGGCTTCCCCATTTCAGCCAGCTGGTGGAGAGGAGCAAAGCCAGGCATCCGCCTGCAACGAGGATTATCACAATGGAGCGCAAAGCCCGGGCATGGCTATTCTCCGAAAGACCCATTGTTTCAGGCAGATTATTCATTAAGACTGGACTAATTCTAGACGGCGGCAGGCAACCTGGCAAGGCGATTCCAAGGGCGGGAGGGATGTGGGCTGTGGACTGTAGACTGTGGCGGAGGAGAAACCGAATATTGAATAATGAATACTGAATAACCAATTTCGAAGTGAAGAGAGAAGAGTTTTCTGCCACAGGCAGATCCGCCCGGGGCGGAAACCACTGATGAACTTTTTAAACGCGCTTGTCCGCCTGTGGTGGAAAGAGCGCGAAGGTAGGGCGGTCACTCCGTTGAATGCCGCGGAATATGAAGAAAGAAAGTTAACCACAGATAGACACAGATAGACACTGATGGGGAAAGAAGGGTTTGCTTGCGCGCCCCGATCCGGATCGGGGCGGGAAGCGCGGAAAAATCATCTTTCTTTATCTGAGTTAATCCCGGGCATCGAGCGCCGGGCGGCGCGGGTGGTTACATATCTTCTCCAGGATTTAAAGCGAATGGCAGAAGCTGCCGGTTACAAATGTTACAGAAGTTACAGGGGTTACAGTTGTAACTTGTAACCTGTAACCAAACTGCCATGCCGGGTTCAGTTCCCGCGTGTTACATACTCGTTACACACAGAATCCGGGTCCCGTGCGATTATATGTTGCAGATGAAGAACGGAAAAAGATGAACAACAAACCATCAGCAAATCGAAAGGGAATCCGGACGGGCTGGATAAAAGCCATGGCCCTGGTCTGCGTAATAGGTCTTGGCGGCTGGTGGTGCGCGCGGATGTACTACGGCGATTCCAGCGCTCCTCTTGACGTCGTACCGAACAGGTGGCGCGCTTTTCTTTCAATCACCGGCCGTGATCCCGCCATCAAGGTTGAAATGACTGTCAACATCCTGAAAACCAGTCCGGGCCGTCCGGCAATTGTCCGGCTGTTTCCTGAAGGAACAGTTTTCAAAAACGCGGAGCTCGATGGCGCTCCGCTCTCGCCGGTCAAAAAGGATGGCTGGCATTGCGCCGTAATTCCCGGATCGGGACGGTTTATCCTGACAGCCGATATTGAAATCAAACCTGTGCATGATTCAGGAATCAAACGGCTTGTCATGCAAAAGCCGGATTTCATCCAGTCAATCCTGGAAGTGGATTCTTCGAAAGCCTGGGAAGTTAACGTGCCCGGCGTACAGGGCCGGATTGCCGGAAGCCCCTCGCAGGGAACTCACGGCGTCCTGCAGCTGGGGCAGGGCGGCACGTTCACTGTTGAATGGCGCGAGCCGCGCCCGGAAGTGGAAAGGGTCGGAACACCTTCAGTGGTTCCGTCAGTGGCGTGGACAATCGGCGAAAGGACTTTGACGGCGAACGCTTTGCTGAACGTCAACATCCTCGGCGGACCGCGAGAGCAGATGACAATTCTGCTGCCGAAAAATTCCGGCAGAGTAAAACTGGCCGGTGCCGCGGTGCGGGATTTCCGGCTGAACGAGAACAAGCTCGCGGTTTTTTTCCGCGAGAAATTCACCGGCATGACAGACTTGAGTCTTTCATTCGAAGTCCAGCGCCAGCCCGGAGACACCGTTGCATGTCCGGCCCTCGAGGTGGAGGAGGGGCATGCCGAAGCGGGCGGCTGGATCATGGTCATAAACGATGCGCCCGGCCTCCTGCTGGAAAACCGTTCCGCCGGCCTGCTGGAAACATCGGACCTTGATATCCCGGCCGCGGTGCTGGGCCTGGCGAAAGGCAAGCCGCTGTATTTCTACCAGTCAACGGCGCGCGGGGCCGAACCGGTTTTTGATGTCATGGACCGGATGCCGTTTCCCATCGTCGAAACAATTGCCGATAAAGCCGAGATTTTTGTAGCAGTACAGCCCGGTGGAGAGGAAATAACACGGATTCACTACACCATCCGGAACAACAGCAGGCAGTTTCTCCGGATAAACCTTCCCGCCTGGGCGGAACTGTTTTCGGTGGAAGTGGACAACAAGCCGTGCACTATTTCAAAGAATGGCAAGACTCATCTCGTGCCGCTGGTAAAATCCATCCAGACAATCGGCGGGCTTATTCCGTTTCCGGTGGAAATCGTGTACTGCCGTCAGGGAACCTCAGTGAAGGACAAGGCGTCGCGGGTTGTGGATCTTCCCGAGTTGCCCGATGTGCCGATAGCCACGGTCAAGGCGGTTGTGTTCAGTCCAGAAACCCCTCTGCTTAAGGAATACCGCAGCAGCCTGGTCAAGACCACCAGGTGGACTACACAGGAAGACTTGAATATCGGGATGGGCCGTCAGTCGGAAATTTTATCCCCTGAATGGATCAGCCGGAAACTGGCACGGGAATATTACAGGCTGGGAATAACGGCCTACCAGGAGAACAGGCTTGAGGACGCAGAAAAGCTTCTCAGGGAAACCGGGAATTTTACCAATGCAGATCCTTCCATTCTTGCCCAGTCAAAAGACCTTCTTGTTAATATCCGCGCAGGCCGCGGCGAGGTCAACTCCCGCGCTGACCGCACGGAACGGGCCAAGATCCAGACAATCCAGAAGGCGCTGGCCAGGGACAACGAACAGCTGCAGGCCCAGCAGGAACAACTTATCGCGGGCGGCCTGGCCAACATCGACAGCGGCAACGAGGAACTGGGGGCGGAACTGCTTAAACAGGCGGACGTGATTGACGCACAACTCGGCCAGCGGAATGCATCGCGCTCCCGTCAGCAGGCGGTAAGGCGCGACTATGGCGCCAGGCTGAGCCTGGTGGAGGAAGAGCGGCGGAAAAACAAGGAACTCCAGCAGCAGTACACACTGCTTCAGAAGAAGGTCCAGGAGATAGGAAAGGAATCGGGGAAAAAGCCTGAGGCCAATTCAAAAGGCAAAGCGCTTGCCCGCGGGATGCTCAAGGCGACGGCAAAACGGAACATGAATGTTGCGCAGATCCAGGCGCCGGATGCGTATGAAGAAGCAAATCAATCCGCGGGTGACGTCAGTGCCGGCGCAGAAGCCCAGCATATCAGGAACCAGGTGGCTGTAAACGTGGCGCAGGTGATGCCCGTTGTGAAACCGGCGGCAGGCAATGATTCGCTCAAGGCCAGGAACGACATGCTTGTCCAGAAAGTATCGGCGCTTGAAGAAGCGCTTTCCTGGACAACCTCCAGACCCGCACAGGAGATCCAGCAGGTTGATTCTGCAGAAGTCTCAAGGGCAAAATTACTTCTTGGAAATGCGGAACAGAAACTGGAAGCCATCACCACAAACCTGGTTATGAGCGGGGCGGTGACCCTGAACGATATCGCGGCCGAAAGGGAGCTCACAAACCTGGTCAACTGGGTTGAAGTCAACGGCAACACTTTCGGCACATTGGATGAACAGATTGGAAACGATTTCTCCAACCTGCAGTCCCGTATAAAGGCGACAAGCGCAGAGCTTGAAAAGGCACGCAAGCGGAGACAGGCGGCGGAAACTGTTGATATTCCCCTTGCAGTCAGCGGGATGGATAATCCGGGCAACAGGGAAGCGCTGGCGAATTTCCTTTCGTACAACTATCTGCCTTCCGAGGACAACGGCCGGACATTGTACCGCGTGGAAAAAGACGGGCTCAATGTGTGGAACGGTGAAAAGAACCCGGAAAAGCTCAATGACATCATGGAGAAATTCAAAGTCAACAACGGCCGTGTTGTTTCCGTGCACGGTGCGGTGGTCTCCGTTCCCCTGAATGATATTCCCGTTGCAAACAACTGGTTCTCCGGCGCAAAAGCGGGCAACCACCGTTACACCCTTCTGGACGAGGCGCAGTACCGCACGCTGGCGCAAATCGCCGCAGCCATGCAGGACCGGGATGAAACCGCAAAATCCCGGACCGGCAAGAAGGATGTAATTGTCGGAACAGACAACAATCTTGAGGGACAGGCTTTTAAACTGGTGAGGACCGATGCCGACGGCAACACGTTCTCCATCGACGGAAAAGACATCAGCGTCCGGCACAACCAGTACCTGGCAATAGAAGACGGGAACCGCCTGACCGTGCTGAAAGCCGGAGAAGTGCACAACTGGCAGGACGAAGTAAAGGATTTGGGCATGGTCGCGTCCGTCCAGCCCAGGATTGAACTGCCGCAAACAGGAACCCCGCTGTATTTCGAGAAAACCCTTTTGTCCGCCGGGGAGTCGCCGGACATCGAGATAATTTTTCAGTAACAGAACGAAAACAAAACAGGAGGATAGTCATGAGCGAAGAAATGCAGGAAGTCAGTGAGGAACAGTTGAAAGAGACAGTACCGGCAGTGGAACCAGCGCCGCCAGCGGTGGTACCGGAGCCGGAAAAGAAAGCCAGGCGTCCAAGGCACGTGCTGAGGAGCCTTTTGCTGGGCATGCTTATACTGCTTGCCGGCGCGGCATTGTTCAACAGGGAATACCTGATGAGCTTCTGGACTCCGCCGCTGGCCGGTCCTTACCAGATAACAGCGGCAACATACAAGGGAACCGGGATTACAAAAGACGGGGCAACATTCGAGGCCGGTTTCAAGGTCAAGATTGTCCAGATCGAAGGATGGAAGAAAATTGAGCTTCTTCCGTCGGCTGTTGCCATCGTAAAGGCGGAACTTCCGGCAGGGGCCTACCTGGTCCTGTCGAACGGGAAATACGCAATGCTGACCCGGAAAAGCGGCGATATCGAAGCATCAATCACCTATTCCGTCAGCGTGCACGAATCGGACGGGGGATATTCGCTGGAGTTCCCGAGGGTTGCCTCGGTGACCTGCATGCTTGACGCAATGCTTTCCGGCACGAATATGGATGTTGTTATTGCCGGCGCGCAGTCCGTTGAGACCCTCAAGACCAACGGGACCACCCATGTAACAGCGGCACTTCCGGACAATACGGCAGTAAAGGTGACGTGGAAGAAAGCGCTTCCTAAACTTAAGGAAGGACCCTCACAATACCACTGCGAAACAAAAACCCTGGTATCGCTTGGGGAAGGCCTGATTCTTGGACAGACCAAGATGGACTTCAGCATACTTCATACTCCATCCCATTCGCTCGAATTAAAAGTTCCGCAGGGAGTAAGCGTACTCGAAGTTACCGGCAAGGACGTTCGTGACTGGCGTATTACAGACGGGAAAATGACCGTTCAGCTGGAAAAGGAAATCATCGGTCCCTATACGCTCAGCATCAAGTACGAGACCCCGTTTGCGCTGTCTTCCGGCAAGGTCATCGTCCCGATAATCACCGGAGCAGGAATGGAAAGCGAGAAAGGCTGCATCGGGATCGCTGCCATGAGCAACATCGAGATCAGGAACGGCAAGGTAGCCAGTGCGCACGTGATCGATGCAAAAGAGCTGCCGGCGGAAATTGTCAGCATGACCGCGCAGCCTGTACTGCTTGCCTACAGTTATTCCACTCCTTCATTTGAAGTGGAGCTCGATGTCGGTAAACCCGGCGATGCCGGCGTCCTGCTGACACTGATTGACCGTGCCGGGTTCACCATTGTCCAGACGCTGGACGGCAAGCGGGTGACCCGCGCAGTCTACAATGTGCGCAACAACCGCAACCAGTTCCTCCGCCTCGAACTTCCAAAGGGCGCGGAACTCTGGAGCGCTTCGGTAGGCGGTCGTGCGGCGCAGGCGTCGAAGGATGAAAAGGGCAGGATTCTGCTGCCGCTGGTACGTTCATCGGGCGGGGCGGGAATGTCAGCCTTCCCGGTCGAGATCGTGTATGCGGAGGAAGGCACTAAGCCGGATGCCGGCGGGCGTGGCGCGGGCAGGGTTGACCTGCCGCTTTGTTCCGAACCCATCATGTATCTTACGGCTTCCCTCTATGTGCCCCAGCAGGGCAAATACTGGGACTTTGACGGCACGCTGAAGCAGGTGGAACAATTCACTGTGCAGGGCGCCGTACCGGTTCGCGCAAATTTGACGGCTGCCGCGGCTGTTAACCAGTCCGCGATGGTTCGCCGCGTGGAAGCCGGCGCATCGGAACTGGAAGTACAGCTGCCCGTATCCGGCAAACTGTATCAGTTTGAAAAGATACTGGTCGTAAAAGACCAGCAGTGGCTTTCGTACAAATACAAGAACCTTACGAAATAGGAGGAAACAGCAATGAGAAAAACAGGACTGATCTGCACAGGTATGCTGGCAATGTGGGCCGTGGGCGGAATGGCCGCCGAAACACCGTTGTTCTCCCCGAAAATTACGGAAGTGACGGTGTTCAAGGATGGGCATGCTCTGATTATGGCCAAGGGGAAGGTTAAGACGGAGGACGGATGGTGCCGCGCCAGGGAAGTGCCGGTTCCAGTGCTTGGAACATTCTGGACGTTTACAACGGAGAAAGATGCCGTCGTTGATGTTGTCAGGTGCGGCATGGTCGATACGAAAGTTGAGCGCGCGTGCATGACTTTTGACGAGATCATGCAGGTCAACACCGGCAAGGTGGTAACTTTAAGGGAAACCATCAAGGATAATGCAGCGGCGGTCCACACAGGGAAACTCCTTGGGATTCTCGAGAATGAATCGCCCGTGGAAAGCATCGCCGTCAGGACGACCCAGCCGACATATGACATTTATGGCCGGTATATTTCCGGTGAGGTTGTGCCAGAAACGACAGTGGCAAAAGCACGGACCATGGCCGGATTCGTAATGCTGGAGACTGACAAGGGAGTGGAGATGATTAAGCGTGAGAACATCACCGGCATTTCCATAGGCGATTCCAAGCCGAGCACCAGTTTTCCGGAAAAGAGATCGGAACGCGAACTGGCGATGCATGTTGTGAGCAAAGGAAAACCTGTTACCAGGGAATGTGAAGTGGGCATGGCCTATCTCCAGAAGGGGTTGAGGTGGATTCCAGAGTATCGTATCCAGCTTCTCGAAGACGGAAAAGCCAAAGTGACTCTGCAGGGTACGGTAATCAATGAACTGGCGGACATTCAGAACGTGAATCTCCATCTGGTGGTTGGGGTACCGAGTTTCATAATGAAGGACACTATCTCGCCCATGGCGTTGAGGGAGGCTGGCCTCAAGTTGAGTTCATATTTCCTGCCGCCGTCACGCAGCGGCGGGCGGGGCGGATCGGATTACCAGTATCTAAGTAACGCGTTGATGTCGCAGTCTGTTATGCCGGCAATTCGCGGCGGCGGGGCTGAAGGAGCAACCGGCGGACCTGACATTCCCGAAGAGGGCAGGCAGGAGGATCTATTCCTTTATGACAAGCCCGGTTTCTCGCTGAAGAAAGGCGAGTCCGCCATGGTCCAGCTGCTGGAAGTGGTCGTGCCCTACGAGGATATCTACACGTGGGAAATTCCACCGGTTCCGCCGATGGAACTATGGAGGCACTATGACCAGGAGCGTCAGCGCCAACTTGTAAACTCCCTTGCCGGCGCAAAGGCAATGCATGTTATCCGGCTTACCAATTCAGGCGAAGTGCCGTGGACCACGGGACCGGCCGTGATATTCAAAGGCAATGCCATTCTTGCCCAGCAGCTGGTTACCTACACGTCGGTCAAGAACAAGGCTGATGTGCCTATAACGGTGGCCACCGACGTGAACACCAGCAAGGAAGAGAGCGAAATAAAGCGTGAAGAGAACGTGCCTATGAACGGGCATAATCACACGAAGTTCTTTATGCGCGGCAAACTTACAGTTAACAACTTCAAGAGCCGGCCGGTTCATGTTATAGTGACGCGCAAAGCAATGGGAACGGCGACCTCGGCCGGTGAGGACGGAAGAATCCGCACCGCGAATTCACTTGAGGACAGTTCCTTCGGAGGGAATGATTACCCGTGGTTCTCATGGGCCTGGCCCTGGGAATACCGCGGTATAAATTCGCTTTCCGAGATTACATGGGATGTTACAATACCGGCGGGCAAAGCCAGGACTTTTGAATATGACTGGTATTACTTTGTCCGGCGCTGATAAGGTGGTGTTATGAA